>OLQX01000595.1_pt1 | contig 41417 bp, 39 predicted proteins | sample 1672581 | NCBI WGS metagenome assembly OLQX01 (sample SAMEA3136701, study PRJEB25190) | human gut metagenome | reverse complement strand
ACCCACCTATGAGCAAGCTCATGTGGGCTTAGACCTTTTGACCCTGGCATCATGAATAAGATAATGGTATAATGAGAAATATTTTAGTGAACATGGAAAGGAAATAAAAATGAATTTTTATGATAAGAAAGTAAGAAGACTGATCTCAGTAATTATTCTTGTAGTGATTCTTGCTATGGTTGCGACCATGGTGATTCCGTATCTTATATAGGAAGAGGCAGGAAAATGAGATTAGGAAAGATTACGCAGGCAGCATGGAATCGTTCCGTGAGAAAACCGCTGAAAAAAAAGCAGTGTACCGTTGGAAAAATGGCATGGGAACAGAAATGTGCAGAACTGGAACAGCAGATCCAGAGGACGGAGCAAAGTCAGAAGACAGAACAAGATCAGAAGACAGAACAAGATCAGAAGATCGAAACAGGACGGATGACTGTGTGGAGTACAGCATCTGCCGGTGGGAAAAATGCGAACGTCGGAGCATACGCAGTCATAAAAGCAGCAGGTGAGCTTGCTTCACAGAAAGTTATGGCAGAAGGCGTTTCCATTCATGCAATCCTGCCGGAGCAGATGCAGGAAGAAGATGTAAAGCATCTGACAGATACAGTAGGAGAGCTTTGCAAAAAAATGAATCTTGAAATCTGTCAGATACAGGTGGAAACGAGTTCTTTCGTGACGCAGATGGTAGTAACGGCAACTGCGGTCGGGGAGAAAAAATCGACTGCGATTAGAGAGCAGGAAATGACTGTGGCAGGAGAGGAGCTTCTTCTCTGTGGTTATGCCGGACTGGAAGGGACGCTGCGTATTTTAGATGAGTCAGAGGAGGAACTGGGGACAAGATTTGTTCCGGTTTTCCTGGAAAAGGCGAAACTTCTGCGGGAAAAGCTGGTTCTCCCGGATCAGATCCTCTCTGTAAAAGAACAGGTTTCCGACATCAGGCAGATCGGAAGTGGCGGAATCCTGGCAGCATTATGGGAGCTGGGCGAAGAATTGCAGACCGGATTTGATATTGATTTTTCAAAGATTGCACTGAAGCAGGAAACGGTAGAAATCTGCGAATTTTATCAGTTGAATCCCTATCTGATGACTTCAGCCGGAAGTTTTTTACTTGTAACAGGGCAGAGTGAAGAAGTGATCGCATGTCTTGCAGAGCAGGGTGTATCAGCAGTACGGCTGGGATGCATGAAAGATCAGAATGTAAGAGTGATAAAAAATGGAGAAGAAACCCGGTATCTAGACAGACCGGCAGCAGATGAACTGGCAAGGTGGTGGAAAGAACATGCTTAATATCGTACTTTTTGAGCCGGAGATCCCGGCAAATACAGGAAATATCGGAAGAACGTGTGTGGCGACAGGTACAAGACTGCATCTGATCGAGCCGCTTGGATTCCGAATTAATGAAAAATCCCTGAAGCGTGCGGGGATGGATTACTGGAAAGATTTAGATGTAACAACTTATATTAATTATCAGGATTTCCTGGATAAAAATCCGGGAGCAAAGATCTATATGGCAACGACAAAGGCACATAAGGTCTATACAGAAGTGGATTACGAACAGGATTGTTATATTATGTTCGGAAAGGAAAGTGCGGGAATCCCGGAAGAGATTCTTGTAGATCATGAAGAAGACTGTATGAGGATTCCCATGATCGGGGATATCCGTTCACTGAATCTTGGAAATTCAGTGGCGATCGTATTATATGAGGCATTAAGACAGAACGGATTTGAGGGAATGAATCTGAACGGGCATCTCCATGAACTGAGTTGGAAATCAGAGACCGGTGCATAACAGGTCGTTGTTCAATACGGAAGTTTGTAAACAGCGGCAGGATCAGATGGTTCGAGAGAAGATGCATATCATTGACAAACCTATCAGTCTGGTATATAATACAGCCTGCTTTTAAGGTGTGAAGAAAAAAGATATTTAATTATAGAAGAAAAAGTTTAACAGGACAGGATAAGGAGTAACAAAATATGTTGACGCAGTTTTCAAGAACAGAACTTCTTCTCGGAAAAGAAGCAATGGACAGACTGGCAAATGCAAAGGTTGCGGTTTTTGGAATAGGCGGAGTAGGCGGTTATGTCTGTGAAGCACTGGTGAGGAGCGGAGTCGGAGCATTTGATCTGATCGATGATGATAAGGTCTGCCTGACGAATCTGAACCGTCAGATCATAGCGACAAGAAAGACAATTGGAAAATACAAGACGGATGTGATGAAAGAACGAATCCTGGAGATTAATCCAAAGGCAGAAGTGACGATGCACAAGTGTTTCTTTTTGCCGGAAAATGCCGAGGAGTTTCCGTTTGAAGAATATGATTATGTGGTTGACGCAGTGGACACTGTGACGGCAAAGATCGAACTGGTTATGAAGTGCAAAGAGAAAAATGTTCCGATCATCAGCAGTATGGGAGCAGGAAATAAGCTGGATGCGAGTGCATTCCGTGTAGCAGATATTTACAAAACGAAAGTCTGCCCACTGGCGAAAGTGATGCGTCGGGAGCTGAAAAAGCGTGGCGTGAAGAAATTGAAAGTCGTTTACTCAGAGGAGCAGCCGACAAGACCGCTGGAGGATATGTCGATCAGTTGTCGGACAAACTGTATCTGCCCGCCGGGAGCGAAGCATAAGTGTACAGAGCGAAGAGATATTCCAGGAAGTGTGGCATTTGTACCGTCGGTTGCCGGACTGATCATTGCAGGTGAGGTGATCAAGGATCTTGCACAGGTATCAAAAAAATAAGATACGGTTAAGAAGACAGGAGAAAGAGATGAGTATTTCAATAGAAGAACTGAACAGTATGAATCCGGACAGTTATCAGATTATTGATATCAGAGATGAGGCGGAGATCGGTCACGGAGCGATTCCGGGAGCAGTTGCTGTGGCAACAGAGGAGATTGAGGGAAATGAGAAAATAGATTTCTCCAAAAAGCTGGTGATCTGCTGCAGCAGAGGAAAATACAGTGTAGATGTAGCAGAGGAACTGAGTGAAAAAGGAATCGATGCGGAGAGCCTTGAAGGCGGATATATAGCCTGGCTGATTGACAATATGAAGCAAAAAGAAGCTGCTGAAAAAGCCGGAGAAGGCAGTTTTGCAAAGGACGTAGAGCAGAGCTTAAGGAAGAAATTCCGCAAAAGTATCTGGTGCAAATTCACAAAAGCGATCAATGAATACGAACTGGTGAAGCCGGGAGATAAGATCGCAGTCTGTATTTCCGGTGGAAAAGATTCTATGCTTATGGCAAAGCTTTTCCAGGAGTTAAAGAGACACAATAAGTTTGATTTTGAAGTGAAATTTCTTGTTATGGATCCGGGCTACAGTCCGGCAAACCGGCAGGTAATCGAGGAAAATGCGAAAAGACTGGAGATTCCGATCGAAATTTTTGAGTCAGATATTTTTGATTCTGTATACAATGTAGAAAAATCCCCATGTTATTTATGTGCAAGAATGAGGCGTGGTTATCTTTACAGTCATGCACAGAAAATGGGATGCAATAAGATCGCACTGGGACATCATTATGATGATGTGATTGAGACGATCCTGATGGGAATGCTTTATTCCGCACAGTTTCAGACGATGATGCCGAAGCTGCATAGTACAAATTTTGAGGGAATGGAACTGATCCGTCCATTGTATCTCGTCCGGGAAGATGCCATCAAGGCATGGAGAGATTATAATGATCTGCATTTCATTCAGTGTGCATGTAAATTTACAGATACCTGTACGACATGTAATAATGAAGAAAATCAGTCCAAGAGGATGGAGACAAAAGAATTGATCGCAAGACTGAAAAAAGTGAATCCATATGTAGAGGGAAATATTTTCAAGAGTGTGGAGAACGTGAATCTGGATACGATCGTAGCGTATAAGCAAAAGGGAGTGAAACACCATTTCCTGGATGAATATGATCGGTAGAAAAAGTGGATTATAAAAGAATGAAAAGAGCTGTGAAGAGGGAGCATATCACGATTAAAGCGACAGCCCCGTTTTATTTTCTCTTCCCTTCCCCCTCCAACAGCCATTTCCAGACAGGAACAACATCGATTTCAATACCATCGCAATTCAAAGGGGCTTCCTCGCTATTGGTTATAAGAATACATTTTGAATCAGGTATGAAATTATTTAACTTAACAAATGCCCGGGTTTCGCGTTCTTTGGTATCGATATTGTCAAGAACCTGCATACTGACCTGGATCGCAAGTTTTTCTGATGGAACGTAGAAGTCTATTTCGACATTATTTTCAAAGAAATATACATTTTCAGTACCGTAACGTCTGATCAGTTCGATGGCGACAAGATTTTCCAGTTGGGCAGACTTACAGTCCAGCAGGACGAGTCCAAGGAGACCGGTATCCATAAAATAGTATTTGGGAGAAGTTTCTTTTTCTACCAGTTTTGCTGCATAATTTTGCAGAGTAAAAAGCAGATAAGAATCAGTCATATATCCTACATAATTAATCACAGTCTGTTTGGCAATCGAAGTTCCGGTACTTTTTAAGATGTTCGTCAGCCTGTTAAAAGACAGAGGTTTTGTAATGGATTCAGCGATCTTCTTTAGAATGAGTCTCACAGCAAAGTCATTGGTAATTTTATTTCTTGTGATAATGTCTCCAAGGTATACGGTCTGATAGATGCTGTTCAAAAAAGTTCTTTTATTTCTGATTTCGACTAATTCAGGGAAAGCCCCATAAGTTACATATTCATTATATCGGTTCAGGACGTCAGCCCGGTCTTTGGTACTGATTACATCCAGGTAATTCTTTTCCATATGATTTGCAATGAGGTATTCGGAAAAAGAATATGGATAGACATTCAGGATTACAAATCGTCCACCTAAAGTAGAAGCTATCTCGCTGCTAAGCATCTTACTGTTGCTTCCAGTAATATTAATTCGATATTTCATGTCTGCAATTCTGCGGACAAACTTCTCCCATCCATTGATATTCTGAATTTTGTCAAGAAACAGATAAGGCTTTGTATCTGTCCCGGAAATTTCCAGTCCGATTTCTAAAATGGTATTCAGATCATCTGCTGTCATTTCCAGAAGACGTTCATCTTCAAAGTTCACGTAAACAATTTGGGACAATGGAACACCATTTGCTTCCAACCGTTTTATCTGTTGATACATCATATAAGATTTTCCGGTTCTCCGGATACCGACAAAGCAATAGTTTACATTATCTTCCAGTGAATAGTGTCTTGGTATCATAGGATTGTTGAGATAAATTTCTTTTTGATCGATCATGATCTGCTTCAGGGTATCTCTGTTCATAATATTGTCACCTCCATCATATAAGACCATTATATATTAAATTATTTTCCTTCACAAGACAAATTATTATAAATATTGTCTTATTCACAAGACACTATTAGAATATTATTGTCTATCAAGAAAGACGGCTATAAATAATATATACAAATATGATAAAAATTATTCCTGTCTGCTTTCCTGTAATACTTTAAAAGCAGAAAATTGTCGAATAAAATGATGTCGGGGTCAAAAGCCCCCGACTTTGATGCCTACGGATTGCTCCGTGCTACGCACTCCCACAATCCTACCCAATATTCGCATATCGTGGGATTATCATCCCACTTTTATGCTCATATCGGGGCGGGTCAAAAGGTCTTTCACCCACCTATGAGCAAGCTCATGTGGGCTTAGACCTTTTGACCCTGGCATCATAAAAATTATTAGCCCCACTTATCAATGTAACGAAGAAAATATAATCAATGAATTTATTTACAAGAGCCGGAAATATGCTTATTATCTACATTGTAGGTTATGATCTTCAGGGATCATTGCCGGCTCTAATTATATAAAGTTGAAAATTCTTCAAAGATGCATTGCAGGACGGGAAACCTGTTCAGCCGATGATTCGGTCAATGTATCTTTTTTATTTACGTGAGCGACAGATCAGAGTCTGTGTCTGAGCAAGACCCTGGCAGGTGCCACGATAACCTGAGAAACCCGTAAAGCGTGCTTCTCATATTTTCAAAAGTATAAGGAGGTCCCGGTATGGAAAGGACAAAAGAGACACTCAAAGAACTGATTCGTGCAGGCCGTGCAAAAGTTCCGGCTCACAAAGTGATCAAAGGCGGACAACTGGTAAATGTAATGTCAAGCGAGATCTATCCTGCAGATGTTGCAGTATATAATGATATGATCGTAGCGGTAGGTGATGTAGAAGATTACATTGGATCAGAGACAGAGATCATTGATGCTACAGGATATTATCTGACACCGGGTATGATCGACGGACATATCCACAGTGAGTGCAGCAAGATGAGTATTACAAGTTATGCAAAGGCAGTTGTACCAAGAGGAACAACCAGCATGATCTCAGGACTGGATGAGTATATTTCCGTTTCAGGTCTGGAAGGTCTTCAGGAAGTACTTGCTGAGATGAAGCAGAGTCCGCTGAAAGTGTTCTGGGGTGCTCCTTATAAGACACCATATACAATCCCGAAATCAACCGTTGCATTTAACTTCACAGAAGAAGTTCACAAAGAAGTACAGAAATGGCCGGAGTGCTATGGAGTATGGGAAACGGTACGTGAGTTCCTGCAGGAGGAAGATGAAGATACACTAGGAGCAATCGTAGAAGCTTCCAAGAACCGCCTTCCGGTCTTTGGATGTGCACCAATGGCAGTAGGCAATGACCTGAACGGTTATCTTTGTGGCGGTGTTCGCCTTGACCATGAGAGCTACACACATGAAGAAGTAGTAGAGAAAATGAGAAAAGGAATGCATATGCTGATCCGTGAGTCATGTGTAACACATTTCCTTGAGGAAAATATCAAAGCTGTGACAGAAGTAAATCCGGCTTTTGCAAGAAGAGTCAGCTTCTGTACAGATGACGTAACCGCAACAGATATCCTTGAAAAAGGACATCTTGATAATGTAGTACGTCTTGCAATCAAGGCAGGTGTTGAGCCGATGACAGCCATTCAGATGGCAACGATCAACAGTGCCGAGGCTTACCGCATCGATCATCTGATCGGTTCTATCTGCCCTGGAAGAATCGCAGATATTCTGTTCGTAAAGAGCATTGAAGAATTTGAAGTATGCAAAGTCATGACAAATGGTAAGATGGTAGCGGAAGACCACAAGCTGACTTATGACCTGAAAGCACCGGCAAGAAGTAGCGTATTAAAAGGTGCATTAAAGTGTAAGCTTACGACAAAAGAAGATTTTGAATATAAGACAAGCATCCAGAACGGAGAGGCAGATGTCCTTGCAATGGATGTCAAAGGACCATTCGTTCGCAAGAGAAGAGATGTTGTCCTCCAGATAAAAGACGGTATCGTACAGCCAGACCCGGAACAGGATGTTGCAATGGTATCCGTACTGGAGCGTTTCGGAAGAAATGGAAATAAATCCCTTGCATTCTGCTCAGGCTGGAAACTGAAAAAAGGAGCAATGGCTTCTTCAGCAGCACCGGATGATAACAACCTGGTTGTCATGGGAGTCAGTGCAGAAGATATGTCGATCGCAGCAAATTATGTGATCGAGCAGGGCGGCGGACAGGTCGTTGTTGCAGATGGCGAGATCGTAGAGTTCCTTCCGCTTCCGGTTGGAGGAATCGTAAGTGATGCTGAACCGGAGGAAATCAAGGCACAGGAAGAAAAGATCGATCAGGCAGCAAGAAGCCTTGGTTCAGATCTGCCGAATCCGATGATGTATATGTTCTTCCTGCCGATCACAGCAATCCCGGATTATGCGATCACAGATGTAGGACCGGTTGATTATGTAAATCTGACAACCTTTGAGCCGGTACTTGCAGTACGTGAAAAGTAATTATAATAATGAAGTCCTGACCGGATGTAGGAGCATCCGGGAGGGCAAATAAAAAGAGAGATGGAGGAGACTGTTTAATTATGAAAGATGCAGCAACAATGAAAGCAGAATTAAAAAAACTGATCGACACGGCGGCAGGAAGAATCCCGGCTGACCTTGTTATCAAGAACTGTAAGGTCGTAAATGTATTTTCCGGCAAGATCCAGGAAGGTGATATTGCATTCTCAGGGGATCAGATCGCAGGAATCGGGGCGTACGAAGGAAAAGAAGTGATCGATGCAGAGGGAAGATATGCTGCACCGGGATTTATTGACAGCCATATCCATATCGAATCTTCTTATGTATGTCCGGAGGAAATCGGACGTCTCCTTGTACCGCATGGTGGAACAACGATCATGGCAGACCCACATGAGATCGTAAATGTATGTGGAATTGCAGGTCTGGATTATATGATGAAGGCAGCCGAGAATACAGTGCTGGATGTGAAGTATGAATTACCATCCTGTGTACCGGCAACTCCGTGGGAGCATTCGGGAGCAGTCATTGATGCAGAGGCAATGAAAGAGCCTATTACAAGAGAAGGAATCGCAGGACTCGGTGAATTTATGAATTTCCCGGGTGTGATCAATGCCGCAGACAGTGATCTTGATAAGATCATCGTAGCAAAGGAAGAGGGAAAATTTATTGACGGACACGGACCTGGAATTGCAGGAAAAGATCTGAATGCTTATGCAGCCGCAAGAATTGCAGCAGATCATGAGTGTTCTACGGTTGAAGAGATGAATGACCGTCTGGAACGTGGTATGTATATCCTGCTTCGTCAGGGTTCTGCCTGCCATAATCTCCGTACACTGATCCAGGGTGTGACACCTGAGAACAGCAGAAGATGTCTGCTCTGCTCCGATGACCGTCAGCCGAAGACGATCCTTCATGAAGGACATCTTGACAATCATCTGCGTATCTGTGTAGAAGAAGGTCTGGATGCAGTGACAGCGATCCGTATGGCAACGCTGAATGCAGCAGAGTGCTTTGACTTGAAAGACAGGGGAGCTATCGCACCGGGATATCGTGCAGATGTAGTTCTTCTGGATGATCTGAAAGATTTCCATGTGAACCGTGTATTCATCCAGGGTGCGTTGGTCGCAGAGGAAGGAAAGTATCTCCCGGAGATCAAGCGTTATGATATTTCCACAGTAAAGGGAAGTGTGATCGTAAAAGATTTCTCAGCAGAGAAATTTAAAATGCATTTAAAATCCAATAAAGTGAATGTTATCAAGATCCTTCCGGGTGGTGTAGTAACTGCCAAAGATACAGCAGAGATCCAACTGGATGAGAAGGGTGAATTTGTAAGAAATCCGGAAGAAGATATTGTAAAGGTAGCTGTAGTGGAAAGACACCAGGGAACAGGAAATGTAGCCTGCGGATTCCTGAAGGGTTATGGAATTAAAGCCGGAGCAGTTGCCCTGTCTATCGCTCATGATTCTCACAACATCATTGTTGTCGGAGTCAGTGATGAAGAGATGGAGTTTGCAGTGAACAGTCTGATCGCTCAGGAGGGTGGAATGGTTCTTGTAAAAGAAGGCAAAGTGATCGAAAGTATGCCAATGCCGATCGCAGGTCTGATGAGCGACCAGAGCGGAGAATGGGTCGATGAAAAGCTGACAGCGATCCATGCAAAAGCATATGAAGAGCTTGGAATCGCCGGAGATGTAGAGCCGGTTATGACTCTTTGCTTTATGTCTCTTGCAGTAATCCCGGAAGTAAAACTGACAGATATGGGATTATTTGATGTAACGACATTTTCATTTATACCGGTTGAAGCATAAGCATTGGAGAAAGAACAAATGAAAGAACCTATTCTTGAAATGCGTGGGATCACAAAGAAATTCGGAAGTGTGACCGCCAACAAAGATGTAGATCTGACACTGTATCCCGGGGAGATTCATGCACTCCTCGGGGAAAATGGTGCAGGTAAAAGTACCCTGATGAATATTTTGAATGGAATCTACAAGCCGAACCATGGAAAAATCTATTATAAAGGCAAGAAAGTTTCCATTCGTTCACCGAGGCATGCAGTCGATATGGGAATCGGAATGGTACATCAGCATTTCCGCCTGATCCCGACTCTGACGGCAGCAGAAAATGTATTTCTGTATATGCCGGACTGTAAGCTGATCCTCAATAAAAAAGAAATGGAAGAACAGATCGGAAAATGGTCTTCTGAGTTTCATCTGAATGTAGACCCGTCTGCGTTGATCTGGCAGTTGTCTGTCGGAGAGCAGCAGAGAGTTGAAATCGTCAAACTGCTCTGTCGTGGGGCAGAGATCCTGATTCTTGATGAGCCGTCCGCAGTTCTGACCGCACAGGAAGCAAAGGAAATGTTCCGTGTGCTGCGTCGGATGGCAGACAGTGGAAAGAGCGTAGTGGTTATTTCCCATAAAATGAATGAAGTTATGGAATTTGCTGACCGCATCACCGTATTAAAAGGCGGTGAGGTGGAAGATACCATGCCGGCATCAGAAGCAACTGTAGAACGCCTGACAAAAGCAGTTGTAGGAGAACGTGAATTAAAGCCTCATAAAAATGAAGGTGGCACATGCAGAGAGGAAGTTGTACTGAAATTGGAAAATCTGTCTGTAAAAAATGACAGAGATCTGATGGCAATCAAAAATGTGTCACTGGATATCCATGCAGGAGAAATTCTTGGAATCGCAGGGGTTGCAGGAAATGGTCAGAAAGAACTGGCAGAGGCTGTTGCCGGACTGAGAAAAGTAGTAGGCGGAACCATCACCATTCACGGGGAAGACGTGACAACACAGGGTGCAAAAGCACGCGTGAAGAAAAGAGTAGGCTTCATTCCGGAAGACAGACTGAGCATGGGACTGGTTCCGGGAATGAATATGGAAGAAAACCGTATTCTGAAAGAATTTGATCTGCCGAAATTCAGCAGACATCATATTTTAAAGAAAAAAGTGATCCACGATACCGTACAGGAAGAAATTAAACGGTACGATATCAAGACTGCCGGAGATAAAAGCCCGGTGTCCCTGATGTCAGGAGGAAATCAGCAGAAGCTGTTAGTTGCGAGAGAAATCGGAGGAGATCCGGTTCTTCTGATCGCAGTCTATCCGTCAAGAGGACTGGATATCGGTGCGGCAGAAGCCATTCATGAGATTCTTCTGGAACAGTGCAGGAAAGGTGTTGCTGTGCTTCTTATTTCAGAGGAACTGGATGAACTGTTTCAGATGTCGGACCGGATCGGAGTACTCTGTTCCGGTGAGATGATGGCAGTCATCGACCGCAAAGAAGCAGATTACGATACGATAGGAAGGCTGATGTCAGGTGAACACTATGAGAAATAAACTACGTTTAGAAAAAAGAGAATCAGTAAGTACGATTCGTATCGTACTTACGTCCATCCTTTTTACATTGATCGCATTTGCATTTTGTGGAATTATCATTGCATCAGTTGGGTTCAATCCGCTGGAAGTTTACGGGAAGATGCTCAATAAAGTATTCCTTTCAGGAAAAGGAATCCGCAAAATGATCAATGCCAGCCTGCCACTGATGTTCTGCGGACTTGGTGTGGCACTGACATTTAAAATGAATCTGAATAATATCGGTGCAGAAGGACAGTACGCCATGGGAGCCATTTTCGGTGGAGCTTTTGTACTTTACGGACCAGAGATCCGCGGTATCGGAGGCGGAATCATCCTGGCAGTGATGTGTTTCCTCGGAGGAGCATTCTGGGCATTGCTCTGTGCGATCCCGAAAGCATACTGGAATGTAAATGAGAGTATTACAACTCTGATGCTCAACTACATTGCACTGATCATCTTAAGTTACCTTGTTCTTGGTCCATGGAAAATGCCGGGACAGAATGTAGGTCAGACGAAGAGAATCCCGGTTGGACTTGAGATCCCTGAGATCAATGGAATCAGTGCCGGAATCATTCTTGGAATCGTGGCGGCGGTTGTAATCTTCCTTGCATATAAGTATACAACAGACGGGTATCAGTTATCAGTGATCCGCAGCAGTCAGAATTCTGCAAGATATGCCGGAATCAATATTAAAAGAAATATCATTCTTGCACTGGTGATCAGTGGAGGACTTGCCGGACTTGCCGGCTATGTACAGTATGCGGGAGTTTCACACCGTATCATGGAGCAGATGCCGAACAATGCCGGATATACCGGAATCGTCATCGCTTATCTGAGCCGCCTGAATCCGCTGGTGATCGTGATCGTGTCAATTTTATTTGCGGGACTGCAGAACAGCAGTGCCACAGTGCAGATCATGGGTGTGCCGACGCAGATCGCGACAATGATCCAGGGAGCGGTTATGATCTTTGTGATTGCAGGAGATTTCTTCCAGCGTTATAAGATTGTTGTAAATAAGGAGGTGAAAGCATGATCGCATTAATCATTTCATTATGTTCGGGAGCAATCGTCTATGCAGTTTCCGTCATGTATGCCGGGATCGGTGAAACCTTCTCAGAGCGTGCAGGTATCATGAATCTTGGCGTTGAAGGGGTGATGCTGATGGGAGCAGTCAGTGGTTATATCACTGCAGTTCACACACAGAATCTGTTTTTATCATTTCTGGTCGTGCTTTTGACCGGAGCTGCATTAGGTCTTGCATTTGCATTCCTTACCGTAACGCTGCAGTCAGATCAGACTGTATGTGGTATGGCAATGCTGATATTTGGAACAGGATTGAGTGGATTTATTGGAAAAGATGTTTCCGGTGTGGCTGCCAATCTGAAGTTTGAAAAGATCGCAATTCCTGTACTTTCTAAGATTCCTGTGCTTGGAGATATTTTCTTTAAACAGAATCTTCTGACATATGCAATGTACTTTATCATTCCATTATCTATGTTCTATATTTACAGGACAAGATATGGACTGAAGCTGCGTGCGTTGGGTGAAAATCCGGCAGCACTGGACGCAGCGGGAGAAAATGTATTTGCGATGCGTTATGGTTATATCATCTTCGGATGCATGATGATGTCGATCAGCGGGGCGTGCGTTTCGCTGGCAAATACAAACTTCTGGAACAGCGGAATGACAGCCGGAAAAGGCTGGATCGCATTTGCACTGGTTGCATTTTCATCCTGGAATCCGGTCATGCTGATGTGGGGAGCATTGCTCTTCGGATTTATCAGTTGTCTCGGAAGTAATCTGCAGATTTATCTGCCGTCTGTTCCAACGGAGGTATACAGTATGCTTCCGTACATTGCAACTGTGATCGTATTTATACTTTCAACAGGAAACTTCAGAAAGAAGCATACCGCAGAGCCGGCAGCTCTTGCAAAACCTTATGATCGTGAAAGCCGGTAAAAAGATCTGAAAAGAAAAATAAAAAGATTGATAAAAACCGGAAAAAGAGGAGGACAAAATGAAAAAGAAATTACTTAGCTTATTAATGGTAACAGCCCTGACAGCAAGTCTTGTGGCAGGATGTGGATCTAACGGAGATTCAAAAGATAAATCATCCGGTTCAGACAGAGAAACCAAAGATGTATCGGAGCTGGTGATCGGTGAGATCGAATATTCCGTTATTGATGATGGCGGCTGGGCTCAGTCTATGCATGAAGGTCTTGTAAAAGCCTGTGAGGATCTTGGAATCGATACAAAGACAAATCTTCTGACAATGGAAGAAATCTCAGAGGAAGATACATCCCTGATCGAGTCTACAGTGGAAGAGCTTGTAGATGAAGGTGCAGACATTATCTTCGGATGTTCTGCGGGATATTCGGCAATCCTTGCAGAGCTTCAGCAGGAATACCCGGATGTTATCTTCGCACAGCAGAGTAACGATGTTTATGATAACATCATTGAGTTCCAGATCCGTGGATATGAGGGAGATTTCCTGACAGGTTACTTATCAGCACTGATGAATGAAGGATCTAATCAGCTTGGCTTCTGTGCAAGTATGGATGAGGCATCTGTCCGTACAGCAATCAATGCTTATGCACTTGGTGCAAAATATGCAAATCCGGATGCCAAAGTTCAGGTACTCTGGGCTGACAGCTGGTATGATCTTGATGTAGAATCTCAGAATGCCAAGACACTGATCGACAATGGAATCAAATATATGGGAATGGAAGCTTCTTCACCTGCTGTTCCGCAGACCTGTGAAGAGAATGGTGCATTCTGTATCGGTTATAACGTAGATATGCAGGCATCAGCTCCGAAGGCAGTTCTTACATCTTTTGTATGGAACTGGGCTCCGATCTTTGAAGATATCATGAAAAAGACAGCAGATGGAACAATCGATATTTCAGCGAACTATTATGAAGGAGGCGAGTGTGCTGCACTGGCTCCGTTCAATAAAGACCTTGTTCCACAGGAAATTCAGGATAAAGTTGAAGCACTCCGTGAGAAGATCAACAATGGTGACGTACAGGTTTATGCCGGAGAACTGAAAGACGATCAGGGAAATGTACTTGTAAAAGACGGAGAAGTAATGTCTGATGATGATATCCTTGCACAGGACTTCTTTGTAGATAATGTCATCGGTGGAAAGAAATAATAATTCCCAGGTGGATGTTTAAGAAGAAACAGCGTCAGAATAAAAGACTGAAAAAATTAGAAAAGGTCAGAAAATCAAAGGGCAGACGGTTCGACTGGATCGTCTGCCCTTTGACTATCAGAATATGTAGAGATGCTGGTAAAGGATCCGTTCGAGATCTCTCTGAAAGAAGTCTTGGAGATTTGACTACCAGAATATGCAGAGATGCCGATAAAGGAAAGAGTCTCTGTTTTGTCGGGGATACACATCAGAGATTCAGCATGTCTTTTTAGCAAATTGTAGATATAATTCAAAAAAAATATTTTTTTTGAAAAAAATAAAAAAAGTGCTTGCATTCCTGAAAGAACTATTATATAATAACTCTTGTCTTAAGGAAAGGACATACAACTTAAGAGAAGCGCGATTAGCTCAGTTGGTAGAGCACCTGACTCTTAATCAGGGTGTCCAGGGTTCGAACCCCTGATCGCGCACTTCTGATCATCGTTTTCATAGGCAAAAGCACTGTGGGGATGATGATTTTTTTGTGCCTGAAAAAATAAGAATATCGCTGGAAAATTGTGAAAAATAACGATAAAATGGAAATCAAAGAACGGTATTACAAAAGAAAGGAGAAAGCATATGGTAGCTCGCCTGGAAATAAAGTTGGCTGCAAAAGAGCCATTAAGTAATCAGATGGCTTCAGTATTTCAAGGAGTTCTTATGGAATTACTTCCAGAAAAATATGCGGCATATTTACACGAGTCTTCGTTGCATCCATACTCTCAGCACCTGGAAATGAAAGATAAGTGTTGGTATTGGGTTATAAACTGTCTGAATCAGGAAGCAACAGAAATCATTCTTATGAATGTATTAATGAAAAAGAATTCGATTATGCTTAAGAAGCAGAAGTTAGAAGTGAAGTTTACAGAGAAAAGATATTCAGAATTAGGAGATAAGGAATTGCTTCATAATTTCTATAACGAGGAAAAAAGCAGATATCTGAATCTCCATTTTATTACACCAACAGCATTTAAACAGGCTGGAAAATATTTATTTTATCCAGATCTTCGTTGTATGTATCAGAGTTGTATGAATAAGTATGATGCAGTTGTGAAAGATGAGAGCATGATTGATGAGGAGACATTGGAGCAGTTATGCGAAAATTCGAGAGTGATCCGTTATGACTTGAAAAGTGTACCATTTCATCTGGAGGGAATAAAAATACCTGCATTTATAGGAAAGATTACCATTAAGTTAACAGGAACACAGACGCTTGCAAATTTTGCTCATTTGCTACTTCAGTTTGGCACCTATTCAGGAATAGGAATTAAGACTGCCATCGGGATGGGAGCAGTTAAAATATTAGATGAGGGGAGGAGAAGAGAATGACTGAAAACCAAGTACGATTAACGATCGGTGCGTTACTTCATGATGTCGGAAAAGTAATTTACAGAACAGGAGATGGAAGAAATCACAGTGCAAGTGGAAAGGATTATTTGGAGAACGAAGTTGGAATTAAAGATAATTTAATTCTGGAATCTATTGCATACCATCACGAATCCAATCTGAAAAATGCAAAAATTGCAGATGATTCCTATGCATATATTACATATTATGCTGATAATATCGCTGCATCTGCTGACAGAAGAGAAAAAGCGGAGGGAGAAGGCGGATTTGATAAAAAAGTACCTTTGGCAAGCGTATTTAATATATTAAATGGAAATTCTCAAAATTATCATTACAGTAGACAGATTTTGGATATTGAAAATGGAATTAATTATCCGACGGAAGAGCGGGTAGACCTGCAGGAAGATTTTTATAAGAAAATCCGGCAAAATCTTACAGATTGTCTGAAGCAGATTAATTATACGGAGGAATACTTGAACTCTCTGCTTGCAGTGCTGGAATCAAATCTTTCTTATATACCATCTTCTACATCGAAAAAGGAAATGGAAGATATATCTTTGTATGATCATATGAAAATTACTGCGGCACTGGCACAGTGTATAGAACATTATCTTGTGGAAAATCAGATAAAAAATTACAGAGAAAAGTTAATGATGAAGACTGAAAAATTATATGATGAGAAAATGTTTGTTTTATATTCTATGGATATTTCAGGTATTCAGAAATTTATTTATACGATTAATAGTGAAGGTGCATTAAGAAGTTTACGGGCAAGAAGTTTTTACCTTGAGATTATGATGGAACATATCATTGATGAATTACTGGAACAGCTTTCTTTATCAAGAGCAAATCTGATTTATTCCGGTGGAGGGCATTGCTATTTACTGGTTCCCAATACTGTTCAAAGTAAGAAGATAATTCAACGGAAGGAAGAAGAGACGAACCAATGGCTTCTTGATACTTATGGAATTGCATTATATGTCGCAGGTGGATATGCCGAATGCAGTGCCAATGATTTGAAAAATAATCCAACAGGAAGTTATTCAGAGTTATACAGAAAAGTCAGCCGGATGATATCGGAAAAGAAAAGCCATCGATATGGGAAGAAGGAACTTATCGCACTGAATACGCAGAAGACTAAAGGAGAAAGAGAATGTAAAGTATGTAGAAGAATTGCAGCAGTTTCAGAAAATGGAAAGTGTAATATTTGCAGGAATCTTGAGAAAATGTCAGGAAATATTTTATATGAAAACTTTTTTATCGTTCAAAGTGAAATACAGGAAGATGCATTACCACTTCCAGGAGAAAAATACCTGATTGCAGATAATGAGGCAGGAACAAAAAAGAGAATGGAAACAGCCTCTTATGTGAGATGTTATACAAAGAACAGGCTGTTTACTGGAAAACGTGTTGCAACAAAGCTCTGGGTAGGAGATTATACATCGCAAGATACATTTGAAGAGTTTGCTCAAAAAGCAAAAGGAATAGACCGGATTGCGGTTTTACGTGCAGATGTAGATAATTTAGGGAAGACTTTTATGAGTGGATTTGTGGACAAGAAAGGAGATGACAGATATGTGACATTGTCAAGAACTGCTACATTGTCGCGGCAGCTTTCTTTATTTTTTAAATATTATATTTCTTCTATTCTAGGTGATGGAGAAGAAACACGATTTGGGAACACAGGAAAAAGAAATATTACAATAGTATATTCTGGTGGTGATGATGTCTTTTTGGCAGGTGCATGGAATGATGTAATTGCGGCTTTTATTGATCTGCACAAGGCATTGGAGCGATTTTCGCAAGGGCAGATTAAGATATCCGGAGGCATTGAGATTTATCCGGCTAAATATCCGGTTCATGTTATGGCAGAACAAACAGCAGATCTAGAAGAAAAATCTAAATCAATAGACGGGAAAAATGCAATTACATTATTTAATGAGACAGGCACTTATACATGGGATGATTTCCTGAATCAGGTAATGAAAGAAAAATTTGAAACAGTGAATCGTTTTATGGAAATAACAAATGGATATGGCAAAGGATTCCTGTATCATTTATTGATAATCCTGCGGACTGAAGATGGAAGATTTAACAGAGCAAGATATGTTTATTATCTTTCAAGAATGGAACCAGATGAGAATAGTGATGAGAATAAAAAAGAGGCATATAAGAGATTTTCGAGAAAAATGTATGAATGGGCTGAGGATCTGAAAGACAGACGGCAGATCATAACGGCTATCTATCTATATGTATATCTGAACCGAACATCAGAAGAGGAGGAAAAGTAATGAAATTGACAGAAGAGACTTATATAAATCTGGCAGAAAAAGTTATCAATGAATTATCCAGAAGTAAAAAGATCGTGAGAGGAAGAGAGCAGCCCATTAAGCTCATTACGACTTCCAAAATACGAAATCTCCTTGCAATTATGATGGATATCAAAAATGATATTCTCGAAAGCGGAACAGAAACACTGACTCCAGAGCTTGCAGGAAGGATTCAGTATTTGAAAGTAAGGATGATATATGAAGCAGGAAGAGATGAAAGCGTAAAAGAATTTTTACGGATTTCACAGTTGATCGGTTGTGTGGATAAGAGTGGGACAAGTAGAAAAAATTATCTGCTGATCACAAGATACATGGAAGCACTGGTAGCTTTTCGTAAATTCAGAGGCGATGATGAGTAAAAATGATGATAAGCAAAAACAGGGAGGAATTACAATATGTATGCAAAAATACAGATTACAGGAACGATAGAAGCAGTTACTGGAATGCATATTGGAGGAAGTAGTGCATTTTCAGCGATCGGTGCAGTAGACTCTCCGATAATTAAAGATATTAAGACGAATAATCCAATGATACCGGGAAGCAGTTTAAAAGGAAAGATGAGAACACTTCTTGCTAAAAAATATAATTCTCAGGTCGGAGAGCCAGATGATGATGATGAAAGGATTACAAGCTTGTTTGGAAGTGCAAAAAAGAAAAATATCAAGCCGAGCAGAGTCCTTTTCTCTGATATGATTTTGGAAAACTGGGATGAATTGAAGAGGTACGGACTGACCAGCAGAACAGAGGTTAAATTTGAAAATTCGATCAAAAGAACGACTGGTGTAGCAAACCCAAGGCAGATCGAAAGAGCAGTTCGTGGTTCTAAGTTCCCGTTGGACATTATTTATGAAGTGAAAGATGAAGAAACGCTGAAAAGTGATATGCAGCTTTTAAAAGAGGGATTTCAGATGCTCCAGTATGATTACATCGGAGGTAATGGATCCAGAGGATATGGAAAAGTTAAATTTTATGATTTGGAGGCAGTTGTTGTTATAGGAAAAGTATCAGAAGAAACGATGGAAGAATGCAACAGAATATTAAGTGAAGTCTAAGGAGCGTGCAGCATGAACTATCGAATTTATAAATTAAAATTCAAAAATGGAGTTCATTTTGGAAATGGAACACTTGATGAAAGTGCAGTTACTTTTCAGGCAGATGTACTTTTTTCGGCACTTTATATAGAGGCAATCAAGCAAAACTGTGAAAAAAAATTTTATCAAATAGTGAAAAGTGGAGATTTGCGATTTTCTGATGCGTTTCCATATTTTGAAAATACGTATACAGTTCCAAAGCCAATATTGTATGTAGAACATAACATACAAACGGAGCAGGAGGACAGAAAGAAGTTTAAAAATATGACGTATATTCCTGTTGAATGGTTGGAAAAATGGTTGTCTGGTGCATTGAATCATGTAGAAGACCCAATGAAAAATCTGGGGAAAAAAGATCAGTATATAAAAGCAGCCGTTCGTGGTCAGGAAGATACACAGCTTTATCATGTAGGGATTTATCGCTTCAATGTCCAGAATGGATTGTATATTATTGCAGGTTATAATAAGGCAGATGATCTGCAGTTGTTGGAAAATCTACTTAGTGCTATTAGTTATACAGGAATAGGTGGAAAAAAAGGAAGTGGACTGGGAAGATTTGCGTGGGAGGAAGCAAAAAAAGGGACAGATTTTTTAATGAAGTATTTAAATCAGGAATCGGAAATAAAGATGTTGTTGTCAGGTGCATTCCCGCAGGAAAAAGAACTGGATCAATCATTAGAGGGCGCTTCATATTTGTTGAATAAGAGATCCGGCTATGTGGCATCAGAATTTTATGCGGAAGAATACAGGAGAAAAAGAGACTTGTATGTATTTGCAGCAGGTTCTTGTTTTAAGAATGAGTTTGAAGGCGATATATATGATGTTACTAATGGAGGAAGTCATCCGGTTTACAGATATGCAAAGCCGTTGTTTATGGGGGTGCCGAGATGAGTGAAAATTATTTGAAGCATTATGAAATGGAATTAATAATACTGTCACCGGTTTATATAGGCAGCGGAGAAAAAATTGGAAAAAAAGAATATATTTTTCTTCCATTAAAAAAGAGGGTGCTTGTTCCGGATCTTGGAAAGATGTATACGGCTCTGATGAAAAAAAGAGCAGACTGGGAGTATCAGGAATATATGTTGGAGGATACGCCAATACCATTGGGAATCTGGTTGAAAGATCATAAATTTACGATGCAGGATTATCAGTCATGGACAAAATATGAGATGAACAGTGGAGATGCACTTTTGGGAAATGGAGGTAAGCAGGGCAGAACTCATGAGATTCAATGTTTTATTAAAGATGCTTATGGAATGCCCTATATTCCCGGGAGCAGTATAAAGGGAATGATTAGATCTGCATTATTAGCATATGAAGTCAAGAAAAATCCGAAAAAATATGAAAATATAAAACAGGATATTTTATCCAATATAGGCAATAAGGCAAGTCGAACTAAATTTTTGCAAAAAGAAGATCTTGAATTAGAGACAATGGTATTTCACACTTTGAACAGAGAAGGGCAAAAAAGAGAAAACGCTGTGAACAGCATAATGGCTGGAATTATTGTGGGAGACAGTTCACCGATTGATCCAAAAAGATTAACGTTAAGTCAGAAGATTGACTATACGTTGTCAAAGACAGAAAGAACATTTCCTCTTTTGCGTGAAACTATCATGCCGGAAACGAGAGTTCTATTTGAACTTACGATTGATACGCAGATCTGTCAGTATAAAATAGAAGATATAAAGGCGGCTTTGGAATTGTTTAATGAAATTTGTTATGAGCGATTTTATTCTCATTTTGGACGAGGGGATAACCGGAAAGGAATAGTATGGATCGGTGGTGGTGTCGGCTATTTATCGAAAACGGTAATTTACAGTCTTTTTGACCGGGAAGCCGTGCAGGTGGCTCAGGGTATTTTTAAAGGAACATTATCAGAGAAAATTTTCAGACAGCATAAACATGATAAAGATCGTTCATTAGGAGTGTCTCCTCATGTATGTAAATGCACAAGATATAATAATCAATTATATGATATGGGAAAGTGCCAGTTGAGAGTATTGAAGAAAGAATAGACTTGAGGGGAGAAGAGTTAGCAAAGGAAAAAGTAATTAAAAGTGCGTTTTTGCTCCGCAGCCTATAAATCAAGGGCTGCGGGGAAATTTGGAGATTAAAAATAGCATTCACTTGGTTTGAAAATGTTTGCACCGCAAATTATAAAAATAGCCCTTGATTTATAAGGGGAATATGAGATAGGATAGAAAAAGAGAAATCCCCGTGAGGGGACGAAAACTAGTCTGGGCATTTGCTAAGCTCTTTTTCCCAGTTATAGAAAAAGAGAAATCCCCGTGAGGGGATGATACTTTGAATACCAAAGATAGAGTGATGACGAGGAAAAAGAATAAGAAAGGAGGCAGATTATGAGTTATTTATATGTATCAGATCAGAGTGCAGTAATTAGTTATTCGGCCAATCGATTTCAAGTAAAGTATAAGGATGGTATGCTGAAAAGTATTCCGGCAGAAATGTTGGAAGTGATAGAAGTATTTGGAAATGTTCAGATTACAACACAATGTTTGCGGGAATGCCTGCAAAGAGGAATCAATATCATCTATTATTCGACTAAGGGAGCGTATTTTGGAAGAGTTATATCACCAGGTCATGTGAATGTCTTTCGACAGAGACGGCAGGCGGAGTTGGGAAAAGATGAAAAGTTTTGTCTTGAATTTTCTAAAAAGATTATTGATGCAAAAATACATAACCAGATAGTAGTCTTGCGTAGATATGCGAGAAATAGCAGAGAAAATATTGACAGACCGGTTGCCGAAATGAAATATATGCAGCAAAAAGTTGTAGAAATGGCAAAAAGTGTAGATCAGTTAATGGGATATGAGGGAAATGCAGCGAGGATTTATTTCAGAACGTTAGGAAAATTAATTGATCCGGAATTTGCCTTTACAGGAAGAAATAGAAGACCTCCATTAGATCCGTTTAATTCAATGTTGAGTTTGGGCTATTCAATCATTCTAAATGAAATATATGGAAAGCTTGAAGGAAAGGGGCTTAATCCATATTTCGGAATGTTGCATCAGGATCGTGAAAAGCATCCAACTCTTGCCAGTGATATGATGGAAGAATGGAGGGCTGTTCTGATAGATACAACAGTAATGGGAATATTAAATGGACATGAATTAAGTGTAGATGATTTTTATTCGGAGGAAAACAAGCTTGGAGTATTTTTGTCAGATCGGGCATTTAAAATATATTTAAAGAAATTAGAAGAAAAATTTCGTTCAGATAATAAGTATTTATCGTATGTTGATTACAGCGTAAGTTTCAGAAAAGCATTAGATCTGCAGGTAAATCAATTGGCAAAAATGATGGAGACAGGAGATCTGACATTGTATAAACCAGTGAAGATCAGGTGAGAATATGGAAAATTATTTTTGGAATACAGAAGAGCATGAAGAAAAAACGATCTATTTGTTGGTAATTTATGATATTGTAAGTAATAAGCGGAGAAATGCATTTGCTAAGACAATGAATGGATATGGATTCAGAGTACAAAAATCTGCTTTCGAGGCAATGGTGACAAAGGCACTTTACAGAAAATTGTTAAAAGAGATTCCAATGATGATTGATGCAACGGAGGATAGTGTACGGGTGTATAAACTACGAGGAACTGGTGAAGTCAGTCTATTTGGAATGAATGAACAGATAAAAAATGAAGAAGTGCTTATCATTTAAATATTAAGAATTGGGTGGAAAATTGGTTATGGAAAAAGAAAATATATTAATTGCCTGTGTAGGGATTACAGATCCGATCAGAAGTGATTATGATGGACCGATACTTCATATAACAAGATATTATCATCCGAAAAAAATATATATGATTTTAAGTTCAGAAATTGCGGAAAGAGAAAGAAAATGGAAATATAATGAGGAAGCAGTTCATTTACTGGTGCCGAAATGTGAAATTATTAAGATTGAAACCGGAATAGAGGATCCACATAGTTATGATAGTCTGGCAACAGAATTCAGGACAATTTGTGAGCAGGTAAAATATGAAAATCCAGGCAAAAGAATTCTTTTAAATATTACATCAGGAACACCACAGATGGAAACGACCCTTGCGATGATTGGCATGGGTGAGCCTGAGATATATACATTGATTCAGGTTACGACACCGGAGAAAAAATCGAATCATAATCAAGCATTTAATCCAGAAAAAGATGATTTGAATGAATGGTTTGAGGGAGATCTCGATAATATAGGAACAGAGCCAAATCGATGTCTCACTCCGCAGCTCTATAATTTTCGGACGCCGGTTATTCAATTTCAAATTCGCTCATTGATTGAAAATTATGACTATAATGGAGCGTTAATGCTATATAAATTAAATCAAGACATTTTACCAGAAAAATTGGGTATACTTTTATGTCATGGTGAAAAACGGTTATGTCTTGAATCTGAAGAAGCAATTAAAGAGGCGAGAAAGTGTGGTCTGGTTAAAAATTTATTTTTGAACGGAAGAAGAGATATTGCAGAACTTGTTGATTATTTTAATAGTATGCATGTGAAAGAAAAGCGTGGAGAACTAAATGATTTTGTTATGCGATTGGAAGTGTTGGCAGAATATTTGGGATTATTTATTTTAGAGAAGAAAATGAAGATTTCTGTAGATCAGATTTCTTCGGTAAGGTCAAAAAGGAAAAATGCGACCAGGTTTCTGAATGAACAAAAATGCAAAGAATGTATGCCGGGAATTGAAGAGTATTTTGTGCAAAAATATTTCTTTGAGGAAGAAAAAAACAGATCTTTTCGCTGGGGAAATGCATTGAACAGTCGGGCAGTTGTTAATCTTGTCGGCTATCAAAGTGAAAAAAAGGAAATTTATAAAAAGTATGCAATTCATGTGGATGAGATGCGAAAATGGCTTTCGTTATGTGCACGTTTAAGAAATCCTGCAGCACATACGATTGTTGCAATTACAGATGAAATGTTTAAAAAAGAGTATGGTGGAAAATCAGCAGATGTTTTATGTGCGAATATAAGAAAAGTGATGATGGCAGTATTTGAAAAAGAAGTACCAAAAGAAAGTTTTGAAGTATTTGATATTTTAAATAAGATGTGTGTAGATTGTATGAGGAAAGTATAAAAAATTTATAGAATGAATGCTGTAAGAGCAAGGAGAAAAATTATGTATTTTGTACCGGATGGCACGAAAGAGTGCGGTTATTATGAATGTAAAAAGTGTGGTTATCGTTTTCTGTCTTTGCAGACGATGAAAAAGATTGCGTGTCCTGATTGTGAGTCAGAGATTGATTATGAGATCGGACCGGATGAATCAATGGAAAATGTCATTGATACAGCAGAATTGCTGGAGAAGATCGAAGGAGAAGAAGAGGTTGAAAAGATGGATACCCTTTTAAGCCTTGCGATCACCGGAGGGGATGAAAGCTGGATTTAAACTCTCATGTTACATTAGAGTTCCTGATGAGTTATACATAAGCTAAAAAGAGTATGAGGATTTTCAGGAGGCAGAAATGGACGAAAAAAGGACAGGGTATATCAGCATCGGAGAGATGGCAAAGATGAACCGGACAACTGTGCCGACATTGAGGCTGTACGATTCAATGAATCTGCTTACGCCATGTTATGTGGATGAAAAAACGTGTTACCGATATTATGATATCAAGCAAAATGCCCGGTTGGACATGATTCAGTATATGAAAGAGCTGGGAATGGAATTAAAAGAGATTAAGAGTATCCTTGACCGGAAAGATTTGGATCTGATAGAAGATGTACTGATGCAGAAAAGAGAGCAGACGCTGCAGGAGATGCAGGAGCTGAAATTTAAAATGGAGGCGATCGACCGGACTGTGGCATCGATTAAGCGTTATAAAAAATCTCCTGCAAGTGGAACTATCACGTTGGAGTATATTCCAGACCGTACTATTTATTCTATGACGGTGGATAAGAATTTTTATGATTACAATATTGATACATACGAACTGATTCTGAAGCAACTGAAAAATAAGCTGATAGAATGTGATATTCCACAGGTCTACTATTGTAATGCGGGAACGTTGATGAGCCGGAGAAGGTTTGAAGAGCAGATTTTTTATTCTAATGAGATTTTTATTTTCGTAGATGATAATTTTCCACTTCAGGACAGGGTACAGAAGATTGAAAATGGAATGTACGCGTGTATTTATACGGAGGATTTCGATGAAGAACAGGAGTGTGCCGCAAAGCTATTGGAATATTGTAAAAAGAATCACTATGAAATCTGTGGAGATTATATCTGTGAAGAGATCATGGAAATGCATATTTTTAATGAGCGGAAAAGATCCATGTATTTGCGGCTTCAGGTTCCTGTAAAAATGAACAAATAATTTGTCGGATTTCTGTGACAAAAGATGGTTGACTCTCAAGTTACTTCAGACTTTATACTGGACTTAGATAAAAATTTAACAAATGAAAAAGAAGATAAAAGAAATTTGTTAGGACAGAAACCGGTACTTCGGTACTGCTTAATCCGGTGTCTGTCAGGGCGATGAAAGCAGTACAGAGAGGAAGGTCAGTATGGAGAAAATTAAAGTAATTCAGTATGGATGCGGCAAGATGAGTAAGTATACATTACGTTATCTTTATGAAACCGGATGCCAGATCGTTGGTGCGATTGACTGTAATCCGGCAATCGTCGGAATGGATATTGGTGATTATGCAGGGCTGGGTGTAAAGACCGGAATCTTGATAAGTGATAATGCTGATGAAGTTCTGGACAATACAGATGCAGACATTGCAGTTGTTACTTTATTTAGTCTTGTAAGTGAATGTTTCCCTCACTATATGAAGTGCCTGAGCAGAGGAATCAGCGTTATCACAACTTGTGAGGAGGCAACTTACTGTTGGACGACAGATCCTGTCAGAGCGAATATTCTGGATGTGACGGCGAAAGAGAATGGCTGTACATTTGTCGGAAGTGGTATGGAAGATATTTTCTGGGTAAATATGGTTGGCATGGTAGCCGGTGGATGCCATAAGATCGAGAAGATTGAAGGTGCAGTAAGTTATAATGTAGAGGATTATGGACTGGCACTTGCCAAAGCACATGGTGTAGGTCTGACGCCGGAAGAGTTTGAAAAGCAGATTGCACATCCGGAAGAGATAGAGCCATCTTATGTATGGAATTCCAATGAGGCACTTGCTTCAAAGATGGGATGGACGATCAAGAGCCAGACGCAGAAATGCGTGCCATATTTTCATGATACAGATCTGTATTCATCTACTTTGGATGCGACGATTCCAAAGGGAAATTGTATCGGTATGGCAGCAGTTGTTACAACGGAGACATTCCAGGGACCGGTCATCGAGACGCAGTGTATCGGAAAGGTGTACGGAGCAGACGATGGAGATATGTGTGACTGGAAGATTACGGGAGAACCGGACACAGAGTTTCATGTTGTAAAACCGGCAACAGTGGAACATACCTGTGCAACGATCGTTAACAGAATCCCGGCAGTGCTTTTTGCTCCGGCAGGACTGGTAACGATGGATCAGCTGGAGGAAATTGCATATCCGACATATCCGATGGAATTTTATCTGTAGTCAGATGCAGACTGTATTCTACAGATGAAAAGAATAGAAAGAAAATAAGGTTCAAAATGAGATCCTGCTTTTTTAAGCAGGGTCTTTTTGCTACCTATTGCGAGATTCCTGCATAATATGTAAGTAAATATAAAGTGATGCAGGGAAATTCTTTATTAATACAGGATCCCTTCTGCGTGGTGAAATTTATAAAATCAATAATCATGCAGAAGGGAATTTTATTGTACAGCATTTGTTGTAAAATAAGGATGGAAACAGCAGAATGGTGGCAGGAATCTTTTCACGGTTGATAAAAAAGAGGCGTTCATGATAAAATGAAAAAGTGGTGATAAGATTTTGAACGATTTACTTTCAGGGGTTTTATTACCTTTTTTTAGTAGGTGGAAATAAAAATAGATAAAAAAAGAGCCTGTATAACAGGCTCATCCACACTCTGTGGGTCACATATGTGACGATTTGAAAAAATTCTTATTTGAACTTATGATGTAAATTAGTATGGTACTAATACAGCTTTAGTATAAGAGTGAAAAAGATAAATGTCAATAGCTAGATGAAAAAAAAGAGTGCAAAGAAAAAGAAACCAAAGAAAAGAAAGAAAAAGGAACGAAGGAGGAAGTTTATGGGAAAAGGGTATTATGTAGGGCTTGATATGGGAACTGGATCAGTTGGATGGGCTGTAACAGATGAAAGCTATCAGATCCTCAGACGTCACGGAAAAGCAATGTGGGGTGTAAGACTTTTTGAAAGTGCTAAGACTGCGGAAGAGCGGAGAATGTTCAGAACAGGAAGGAGAAGACTGGACAGACGGGGATGGAGGATTGAGATTTTGCAGGAGATTTTTGCAGAAGAGATCAGCCGGGTTGATCCTGGATTTTTTCTGAGAATGAAAGAGAGTAAATATTATCCGGAAGATAAAAGAGATATACAGGGAAATTGCCCGGAACTTCCGTATACACTTTTTGTGGACAAGACTTTTACGGATAAGGATTTTCATAAAAAGTATCCGACAATTTATCATTTAAGAAAGATGCTGATGGAGACGGAAGATACTCCGGATATGCGACTTGTTTATCTGGCACTGCATCATATGATGAAGCATCGGGGACATTTTCTTCTTTCCGGTGATATCAGTCAGGTTACTGAATTTAAAAATACATTCAATCAGTTTATTGAGAATATCAGAAATGAAGAGATGGATTTTGAAATTGAACTGGATGAAAGTGCGGTTCAGATGATTGAGGAAACGTTAAAAGATAAAAATCTTACCCGTTCAGCGAAAAAGTCGAAACTGGTAAAAGGATTAAATGCAAAAAATGTCCGGGATAAAGCGTTTTTGACATTACTTTCAGGTGGAACAGTAAAACTGAGTGATCTGTTCGGAATGGAAGAACTGAATGAAGGAGAGAGACCAAAGATTTCTTTTGCGGATAATGGATATGAGGAATATGCGGCTGTCGTTGAAATGGAACTTGGTGAGCTGTACTATATCGTGGAGTCTGCAAAAGCCGTGTATGACTGGGCGATTCTTTCAGATATTTTGGGAGGAAGTACGTCTATTTCTGATGCGAAAGTCAGAGCGTATGAAAAGCACAAAGCAGATCTGAAGTATTTGAAAGCTGTCGTAAAAGAGTATTTTCCGAAAGAAGTTTATAATGCTGTATTTGTGGAAAGTTCGGATAAGTTGAACAATTATCCGGCGTATATTGGCATGACGAAGAAGAACGGAAAAAAGGTATCGCTTGAGGGAAAACGGTGCAGCAGGGAAGAATTTATGGATTTCTTGAAAAAGAATATTGTTGTAAAGCTGCCGGATGAAGAAGCTAAAATGTATCTGCAAAGTGAGCTTGAAAAGGATTCTTTTCTGCCAAAGCAGGTAAATAAGGATAATGGTGTTATTCCGTACCAGGTGCATAAATATGAACTGAAGAAGATTTTAGATAATCTGGGCGATAAAATTCCATTTTTAAAAGAAAATGCAGAAAAAATAGAAAAATTATTTAGTTTCAGGATTCCATATTATGTGGGACCACTTAGGACAGGCAATGGAGAAAATTCCAAATTTGCGTGGGCAGAGCGAAAAAGTACTGAGAAAATCTATCCGTGGAATTTTGAAAATGTAATTGATGTGGAGCAGAGTGCAGAAAATTTTATCCGTCGTATGACGAATAAATGCACTTATCTGATCGGAGAAGATGTATTGCCGAAAGATTCATTGCTTTACAGTAAATTTATGGTTCTGAACGAGTTAAATAATCTTCGGCTGGATGGACAGAAAATATCTGTAGAATTGAAGCAGAAGATTTATAGAGACGTTTTTTGCAGAAGCCGTAAAGTGACTCAGAAAAAACTGAAATCTTATCTGATCAGAGAGGGAATCGCCGGGAAAAATGTAGAACTGACGGGGATAGATGGAGATTTTAAAGGCTCATTGACAGCGTATCATGATTTTAAAGAAAAGCTGATCGATGTGGAACTTACGCAGAAAGAAAAAGAAGAGATCATATTAAATATTGTGCTGTTTGGTGATGATAAGAAGCTTTTAAAGCAAAGACTAAAGAAAAAATTTCCGCAACTTACCGAAAAGCAGATTAATACAGTCACTGCACTTTCATATAAAGGATGGGGAAGATTGTCAAAAAAACTATTGGAAGAAGTGACTGTGCCTGCACCGGAAACTGGAGAGGTATGGAATATCATAACGGCATTGTGGGAGACGAATGATAATTTCATGCAACTGTTGAGCAAAGAATATCAATTTTCCGACAGGATAGAGGAGTTTAATGAGGAAAAGGCGGATCCGGAAGTGTCGTATCAGACAATAGAAGATCTGTATGTTTCACCTGCTGTGAAAAGACAGATCTGGCAGACATTACAGATCATTCAGGAAATTGAAAAAGTTATGGGAGAAAAGCCAAAAAGAGTCTTTGTTGAGATGGCAAGAGAAAAGCAGGAAAATAAGAGGACGGAATCAAGAAAAAAGACGCTGTCAGATCTGTACACAAAATGTAAAAAGGAAGAGCCGGAATGGATAGAAGCTTTATGTACAAGTCTTGAGAAGCATGAAGAACACCAGTTAAGAAGTGATAAATTATATTTATATTATACACAGAAAGGCAGATGTATGTATTCCGGTGAGCCGATCGATCTGGAAGATTTATGGGATAATACAAAGTATGATATTGATCATATTTACCCACAGTCTAAAACGATGGATGATAGTCTGAAGAACCGGGTACTGGTAAAAAAAGAATACAATGCCAAAAAATCAGATACTTATCCGATCGCAGCAGACATTCAAAAGAAAATGATGCCATTTTGGAAATCCCTTTTGACAGGAGGATTTATTCCAAAAGAAAAATATGACCGCCTGGTTCGGAATAATCCTCTGGATGCCAATGAACTGGCAGGATTTATTGAGCGTCAGATCGTTGAAACGCGACAGAGTACAAAAGCTGTTGCTGAAATTTTAAAGAAAATTCTTCCTGATACGGAAATTGTTTATGTGAAAGCAAAGACAGTTTCAAAATTCAGGCAGGATTTTGATTTTATTAAAGTGAGGGACATGAATGATCTTCATCATGCAAAAGATGCTTACCTGAATATTGTTGTAGGAAATGTTTATTTTGTAAAATTTACAAAAAATGCAGCATGGTTTGTGAAAGAAAATCCGGGGCGAACATATAATCTTGAAAAAATGTTTATATGGGATGTCGCGAGAGATGGAGAAATCGCCTGGAAAGCGGGAAAGAGTGGCTCTATTGTTCAGGTCAGAGCCATGATGGAGAAGAATCATATTCTTGTGACGCGTCGATCCTATGAAGTAAAAGGTGGATTATTTGATCAGCAGATTCTGAAAAAAGGAAAGGGGCAGGTGCCGGTCAAAGAAAGTGGTGAACGATTGCGGGATATCGGAAAATACGGAGGATATAATAAGGCAGCAGGAGTTTATTTTATGCTTGTAAGCTCAAAAGATAAGAAAGGAAAAGAGCAGAGAACGATTGAGTTCGTACCAATTTATCTAAAAGACAGAGTGGAAAAAGATATGGAAAGTGCCAGAAACTATCTGATGGAAGAACGTGGATTGAGAGAGCCGAAAATACTGATCAAAAAGATTAAAATTGATACTTTATTTAAAGTCGATGGATTTTATATGTGGCTTTCTGGAAGAACTAGTAATCAGTTGATTTTTAAAGGTGCAAATCAACTGATTTTATCAAAAGAGGATATGAAAACTTTAAAAAAAGTAGTGAAATATATTCAGAGACAGAAAGAAGATAAGAATGTAAAGATCAGTGTGCGTGATGGAATAACAGAAGAAGAGTTGCTAAAGCTTTATGAGACATTTTTAGATAAGATCCGGCACAGTATTTATGGGGTGCGACTCTCTTCACAGGAAAAAACGCTGGTCAATGGAAAAGAGAAATTTATTGATCTCTCCGTTGAAGCAAAGTGTCAGGTGTTGTATGAAATTCTGCATTTATTCCAGTGTCAGAGTGGAGCATCAAATCTGAAAATGATCGGAGGTCCGGCAAGTGCAGGAATCCTGGTCATGAATAATAATATCAGTAAATGTAAAAATATTTCTATTGTCAATCAGTCTCCTACAGGAATTTATGAAAAAGAGATTGATCTTTTAAGAGTATGAGCTGGCGGACGATCGTCATTACCAAAAGAGCTAAATTAGATTTACAACTTGGATTTATGGTGGTGAGAGGGGAACATACGACGAAAGTAGCGTTGAATGAGATTGCTGTAGTATTGATAGAATCTACAGCAGTCTCGCTCACGACCAGTCTGTTGGCAGAACTGACGAAAAGAAAGGTTAAAGTTATCTTTTGTGATGAAAAAAGAAATCCGTCATCAGAACTGGTCAGCTATTATGGAAGTCATGATACCAGTAATAAGATTCGTAAGCAGATTGCGTGGAGACAAAATACAAAAGAAGCTGTCTGGACGGAAATTGTATCTGAAAAAATCAGAAAGCAAAAAGAATTATTAGAATTATTGGGAAAGGAAGAAGCTGAGCTTCTGTCATCTTATTTACAGCAGATCGCATGGAATGATGAAACCAACAGGGAAGGACATGCCGCAAAAGTATATTTTAATGCATTATTCGGGCTTGATTTCACCAGAACAGAGGATAATCTTATCAATGCAGCTTTGAATTATGGATATTCAATTATTTTATCGTCCTTTACAAGGGAAATTGTAGCAAATGGATATATAACTCAACTGGGACTTTTTCATGATAATATGTTTAATCAGTTTAATCTGGCTTCAGATCTGATGGAACCGTTCAGACCGCTAGTGGATAAATGTGTTCTGGGAATGAAACTGGAGCAGTTTGAACATGAAGAAAAAATGTGGCTGGTTGATATCCTGAATCAGGAAGTACAGATTGACGGAAAAATCCAGTATGTGAGTAATGCAATAAAAATTTATTGCAAAAGTGTATTTGACGCATTGAATGAGGATGACAGTGCATTGGTTCGATTTTATAAAATTGAGTTATAGATTTATGAGGGTATTAGTATTTTTTGATCTTCCGGTAATAACGGGTGAAAATAAAAGAGCCTATAGAAAATTCAGAAAATATCTTCTAAAGAATGGATTTCTTATGCTGCAGGAATCAGTGTACTGTAAACTTGCATTAAATGGAACTGCAGTTAAGGCGATTGTAGATAATGTCCATAAGAACAAACCGGAAGAAGGTTTGATCCAGCTGCTGACGGTAACTGAAAAGCAGTATGCAAAGATGGATATTGTAATAGGTGAGACAAAAAGTGAAGTATTAGATACAGATGAAAGGCTGGTGATTCTATGAAGCTGGTACATATCAACCTGAATGAAGGTATTCTTGTCGATGCAATTAATTGCACAGAATGGGTAATAGAATCACCCGAATACTTTTCAGAATATGTAATGGAATTAGCAGGGCAGGTGGAAGGAAAAGAAGGCAGATTCGTATTATCAGATAATGAAAAAGAAGTTGATATTTCTAAAAATGTAGAGCTGATCTTTAATATTTTTGCATTAGATATAAATGAAAGAAAACTGATCAGCAAACTTTATATGGAATTGGAAAAGCTTACTGCTGACGAACGATTCTATGTGAAAACCCAGGAAATGAAGCAATATCTGCAAGAGTATTTATTACAGCTTGAACAGGAGACAGACTATATCCTTGATCTTGCGGATGAAATAGATTTTGCCTCATTATTTAAAGCTTTTGGAATTAAATATGAGGTGCTGGAAGAAAACTTCTTAGAACGTCTTGTGAGATATATGCGAATAGTGGAACGATTATTAAAGAAAAAGCTTTTTGTATTAGTTAATTTGCGAAGTTATTTATCAAATCAGCAGATTGATGAATTAATAAAAGAAGCGACGTATCAGGAAATTCAGCTTTTATTGATTGAAACCTGTGCGAGAGATTGCATTGAGGGTGTAACAAGGTATATTATAGATAAAGATGGATGTGAAATATAACATCCTAACAGTTTGAGTACCTGTATTTTATGCGAATGATGGCATTTCATTTTTGAATTTGAGGTTTGAGAATGATGTAAAAATGTATGGTACTCAAACTGATGCCCGGACTTTTGCTGTCTTCTTCAGGTTTGAGAATGATGTAAAAATGTATGGTACTCAAACGACATGCCAGCGCTCACGGCGCTCCCCCTGGTTTGAGAATGATGTAAAAATGTATGGTACTCAAACAGGAAGTCAAGCAGGAACAGCGTTGCGCTCGTTTGAGAATGATGTAAAAATGTATGGTACTCAAACAATAAGGTTGCCCTCATCGTCATACACTGCGTTTGAGAATGATGTAAAAATGTATGGTACTCAAACGATGCCAAATATGTAACATGCTGATCCTCCGTTTGAGAATGATGTAAAAATGTATGGTACTCAAACGCCTGTTATTCTCCGCCGTGTCTTCTGTCGGTTTGAGAATGATGTAAAAATGTATGGTACTCAAACGTTCCGCTTGCGTGACTGCTCCGAAGATGAGTTTGAGAATGATGTAAAAATGTATGGTACTCAAACATTAACATTGTATGCAACAGCGGACGAAGAGTTTGAGAATGATGTAAAAATGTATGGTACTCAAACAAGATCAGAAATGACTGAACCGTCACCGAGTTTGAGAATGATGTAAAAATGTATGGTACTCAAACGAGCAGGGTAAGCAGGAACAGTATAAGGAAGTTTGAGAATGATGTAAAAATGTATGGTACTCAAACGCAACCAGTAATGCCTATAGCATAAACGCTGTTTGAGAATGATGTAAAAATGTATGGTACTCAAACAATTGCACAATTTTTGCTTCAATGTCATAGTTTGAGAATGATGTAAAAATGTATGGTACTCAAACTTCTACCAATGATATTATATCACCTTTTCGGTTTGAGAATGATGTAAAAATGTATGGTACTCAAACGCATATCAGTTTTGTATCTATAAAGGTAAGTTTGAGAATGATGTAAAAATGTATGGTACTCAAACACTGCTGGGAATGCTGCTCCCGCCACTGGTGTTTGAGAATGATGTAAAAATGTATGGTACTCAAACAAAGGAGATTCTTCCAGATGTGGTGTTGATGGTTTGAGAATGATGTAAAAATGTATGGTACTCAAACTACACTTCTCAACAGCCGTTCCCTGCTCTGTTTGAGAATGATGTAAAAATGTATGGTACTCAAACCACTTCTTGCATTATAACTATAACATATTGTTTGAGAATGATGTAAAAATGTATGGTACTCAAACTTAACTACAGCTAATCAGGCTAACGTTAATGTTTGAGAATGATGTAAAAATGTATGGTACTCAAACGGATATCGGCGAATGCGGTAGTAGTGAACAGTTTGAGAATGATGTAAAAATGTATGGTACTCAAACGAAGCCAGAGAAAGAGCCGAACATGAACGAGTTTGAGAATGATGTAAAAATGTATGGTACTCAAACAATGGCAACACGTATTATATTATGTACTGCCGTTTGAGAATGATGTAAAAATGTATGGTACTCAAACCTTTTTTCGCTGATTCTTCCACAGCCTCCGTTTGAGAATGATGTAAAAATGTATGGTACTCAAACATCGCACTTGCTTACGTAACTACTGTTGCTGTTTGAGAATGATGTAAAAATGTATGGTACTCAAACTAAGAGAGGGATTGAAAGACCGCAAGGGAGGTTTGAGAATGATGTAAAAATGTATGGTACTCAAACCATAGTGGCTACATTCCTCATCTGCAATATGTTTGAGAATGATGTAAAAATGTATGGTACTCAAACTCATCTTCTTCAATGGAATCGTATGATCCGGTTTGAGAATGATGTAAAAATGTATGGTACTCAAACTGCGGTGGCAGATATCGGGCAGCAGTGTAAGTTTGAGAATGATGTAAAAATGTATGGTACTCAAACTAAGCACAGGGAAATCATCAAAGATTCTTATACATGGAACTTCAAAAACGTGGCATATTCCGCATGATGCATGGAAAATTATAAAAGAAAATCATTACGAGTGGACAGCTCATTCCCATCCGACAATGACGAAAATAATTGCGTCACCGGAAGATCGAGAGACGTTAAAGCTATTTACCTGGCAAGAAAAAAGTATTATAATAGATTTGAAAGGTAATACAAAAGAGTTTACTGCAAGCACCCAGGATTGGATCAATGAGATATTAGGAGTGACAGGTTATGATAAGCGAGAAAAAGGCAACGAATATAGCTGGCCAAAGGCTGATTGAAAAATATGGACGTGCTTATGTTGAAAAATACAAGAACCATATTGGAATTATGTGGGAGAAAAAGTGTGGAAAATTAATAGTTGATTTTGACAAATACCATAAAGAAATAAATTCAGTGCCAGTAACTGATACAAGTGATGGGATTACGGTGAATGAAGACAATTTCCCGGATAGGATATTAACGGTCGAGGTAGATTTAAGAGATGGAAAATCCAAAATAATTAAAGAGTGATACCACTGCTCAAAAATGGTCGGTGGTATTTTTATACTCTTTTTTAGGAGGTGATGCAGTTTGATTGCGGTAAATATTACACCGCTTGGCCTGACGGTAGATGGCCATGCAGGATATGCGTTTGAGAATGATGTAAAAATGTATGGTACTCAAACGTGGCTGAACAGATTGATGAATATGAAAATGTTTGAGAATGATGTAAAAATGTATGGTAGTTAAAAATGGAAGAAATTTCTAAGTTTTAACTTGTTGTAGCATTTTTGCTGGGAGAGATAATGAATATGGAACTATTTGACGACTATTTCAAAAGAGATTATTGTAATTATATTGAAAGATTTCTCTGTTTGAAAATGAAGGAGTTAGTTCTTTTAAGGCAAGAAATAATTGATAACTCATTTATGCAAGAAATAGAGAAAGAAATTTCTTTAGATGTTATGAAATATGTTGATCATGTTGATAACGAGCTGGAACAGGGCTGTCGATCAATAGATTTTATTTATAGGGAATGGCTTGGGGAAATTGCGGGTATATGCAAGGTTATGGATTATAAAATGATTTGCTGCAGCAGATATGCGAGTGAAATGAACCGTGTTAACTGGAAACCAGTAAAAGAAATAATAAAAAAAGAAATAGCGCATAATCCATATCTAGGCTATAAAGAACTTGTGACTAAGGATTTATCATTGGATATAGAAATTGAACTGGAGTATTTAATAGAATCAGAACAATTGATAAGAAGAAAACCAAATCATAAAAACCCCAGATATAGATGGGAAGCAAGAATAAAATAATACAAGAGAATACGAATAAATAAGTTCACAGGAGAAAAGTCATGGTTAGAAATATTATAAAGGGCAAAAAGATTTTTGGGAGAAAAGCAAAACCGGCAACGGAAGCAGACCAGGAAATTGTAACAGATCTTTTAGATACATTGCGTGCCAATCGAGAAATATGCGTTGGAATGGCGGCAAATATGATCGGCATTAATAAATCGATCATTGCTGTGGCAGTGGGACCATTTCAGTTTGCAATGATTAATCCTGTGATAACTAAGATGTCAGGAGAATATAAGACAGAAGAAGGATGCCTTTCTTTGGAGGGAACCAGATTATGCACAAGATATGAAGAAATAGAGGTAGATTATCTGGACAGCAATTTTCAATTCTGTCATGGAAAGTATAGTGGCTGGACAGCACAGATCATACAGCATGAGATTGACCATTGTAAGGGGATTGTGATTTAATGTTAAAATACTATTATTTTGTAGAAGTCTTAAAATAAATTGAATTGTGAGGAAAAAATGGATTTTAAATATTGCAAATTAGAAATTTTTATACCGGAAGAAAATTTCCCGGAACTTCAGAAGGCTTTGCAGTCTGTAGATGCAGGGCATATAGGAAATTATGACTCATGTGTGTCCTGTTTAAGGCTTACCAGTTATTGGAGACCATTAGAAGGGACTGCTCCATATATAGGAAAAGCCGGGGAGATTAGTTGTGAACCGGAAATAAAAGCAGAGGTAACAGTATTTAAAGAAAAAGTGGATGAGACAATTGAGGTGGTCAAAAAAGTTCATCCGTATGAAGAACCGGTTATAAATGTAATTCCGATTTGGCGGACAAGTTTTTAAAAAAAGAAATAGACAATTAAAATGACCAACAGTCAAGAACATATTGACTGTTGGTCATTTTTACTGTATAGTGCTTTTAAGATGAAAATGACTAAAAGTCATAAAGGAAGGAGTTTGTGAAATGGTTAAATTTGGAAAGAAAGTGGTGAAGTTTCGTATACCGATTATTATTATCAGTATTTTACTGTTGATACCGGCAACTCTGGGATATATTAATACCAGAGTAAATTACGATGTATTGACATATTTGCCGGAAGATATTGAAACGATGCAGGGACAGGATATTCTGGTAAAGGATTTTGGAACAGGAGCATTTTCTATGTTTATAGTGGATGGGATGGAGGATAAAGATGTCTCGGCACTGAAGACAAAGATTGAGAATGTCGATCATGTCAGCAAGGTCTTATGGTATGATTCATTGGCAGATATAAGTATGCCAAAGAGTATGCTCCCTGAAAAGTTGTATGAAGTATTCAATTCAGATACGGGTACAATGATGGCAATCTTTTTTGATGAAGGAACTTCGTCAGATGGAACAATGGAGGCAATCGGGGAAATCCGTGAACTGGCAGGAAAGCAGTGTTTTCTGAGCGGAATGTCTGCGATTGTTACGGATACAAAAAATCTGGCAGAAAAAGAAACTCCGGTCTATGTACTGATTGCGGTTCTTTTGGCGATATTCGTATTAGGTATTACCATGGAATCATTTTTCGTTCCGTTACTTTTTATGCTTAGTATTGGTATGGCGATCGTATATAATCTTGGCAGCAACTATTTTCTGGGAGAGATTTCATATATTACCAAAGCACTGGCAGCAGTGTTGCAGTTAGGTGTGACATTGGATTATTCTATTTTCCTGATGCATAGTTATGAAGAACAGCAGATCCGGTATGATGGAGATAAAGAAAGAGCGATGGCACATGCGATTTCGCAGACATTTTCTTCAGTTATCGGAAGTTCGGTTACGACGGTAGCGGGATTTATTGCATTGTGCTTTATGACATTTACTCTGGGAATGGATATCGGAGTGGTCATGGTAAAAGGTGTTATTTTTGGAGTGTTGGCGTGCGTTACCATTTTGCCGTCCATGATTTTGTGCTGTGATAAGCTCATTGTTAAGACGAAGCATAAGCCGTTTTTGCCGGATATCGGGAAGCTTTCGGATAAAGTTACAAAAAGATATCTCGTATATGTAGTGATTTTCCTGGTGCTTTTATTCCCGGCGATTTATGGAAATAATCATACCTCTGTTTATTATAATCTGGATGAGACACTTCCGAAGGATCTTCCGAGCATTATTGCCAATGAAAAGCTGAAGGAAGATTATGATATGAATACAACGCATATGATCCTTGTTGACAGTTCTACAGAATCAGCGGATGTAGCAAAGCTGCTGAATAAAATGGAAAAAGTGGATGGTGTAAAATGGGCATTGGGATTAGATTCCCTGATCGGTCCGGCTATTCCGCAAAGTATGATTCCTGAGTCTGTCACAGGAATGTTGAAAAATGATAAGTACCAGCTTGTACTTGTCAATTCAGAATATAAAGTAGCGACAGATGAAATCAATGCACAGATCAAAGAACTGAATAAGATTCTTCATACATATGATAAAGGTGGAATGTTGATCGGCGAAGGACCGCTGACTGCTGATCTGATCGACATAACGGATACAGATTTTAAGACGGTAAGTGCTGTATCGATTGGAATTATATTTGTTATCATTTTACTCTTATTTAAATCAGTATCACTGCCGTTTATTTTAGTAGGTGTTATTGAATTTGCAATTTTTGTCAATATGGGGATCCCATATTATACGGGAACGAAACTCCCATTTGTTGCGTCTATTGTAATCGGTACGATTCAGCTTGGTTCGACGGTTGACTATGCTATTTTGATGACAACAAGATATAAAAGAGAAAGAAATCATGGAGCAGATAAATATAATGCGATCACGACAGCACATCGTGCATCTGCCCAGTCGATCATGGTCAGTGCATTAAGCTTTTTTGCTGCAACGATCGGTGTAGGTCTTTATTCCAATATTGATATGATCAGTTCCCTGTGTATCCTGATGGCGAGAGGTGCATTGATCAGTATGGTAGTGGTTATTTTTGTATTGCCATCGATGTTTATGGTATTTGATAAAATCATAGTAAAGACAAGTAAAGGATTTTTACCGAAAGAAGGATGATTCAGTTCTTTTAGAGATCATATAAAATGAAAAGAGCAACCCTGACTGCAAAAAAATAAGGTGATTTGCAGTCAGGGATTTTTTTGGTTATCAGAAATACGACAAAAATCCAAAAGCTCTTTTTTATTATGGAAATGATGTTGGGGTCAAAAGCCCACAACAATGATGCCAACGGATTGCTCCGTGCTACGCACTCCCACAATCCTACCCGCTATTCGCATATCATGGTGCTTACACCCCACTTTTATGCTCATATCGGGGCGGGTCTCAAGGTCATTCTACCACCAGTGTGCAAGCACACGTGGTTTCAGACCTTTTGACCCTGGCATCAATTTAATTATTGAGCATCAGATAAGAAAATCTTTACATCGCTAAAGAACTCTTCAGGTTTTTCCATATGTGGCATCTGTTTTGTCTTTGCGATTCCCTTAATTTCAATAGAAGGAAGATAATTCTGATATTCATTAGCTGCAAGAATATTTTCCGGGTTAGAATTTCCAACTATAATATAAATACTGTTCGTCAGTCTGGAAAGGCAGTGAACAATATTTGCATTTAAATATCGTGACTTTTGACAAGCATAAAGATATTTGGAATGAGTATGGTCTTTATGGGATGATTCAAAATAAGTCAGAATATCCCTTTCTTTAATATCATTTTGAGCATAATAATAAGAAAAGATAAATTTCTGAAGGATTGTCTTCTTATTTACATTCAAGTTGTAGATAAATGTACCAATAACCGGTGTAAAAATAAGCTTTTTAAATAATTTACTTGCTTTAGTTGGTATTTTGGCCATTTTTACAAGATTCGGAGGATTAATCATCACTACCTTATTAATAATAGAATCATCATTAGCACATGCCATCAATACAAATGGACACGATTCACCGGATACAATTACATCTGTTTTTTCTCCAATAATATGCTTGATAAAGTTAGTAATCAGCTCTACATAAAGAAAATTAGTATAAGTAAATGCAGGACGATCAGAACGACCACATCCCAGCAGATCTATCGAATATACAGTATTTGTCTTTGATAATTTGGAACAGACTTTTTCAAATTCGTAGGAAGAAGAACATACATTTAAATCATGAATCAGGAGAACGGGTGATCCTGATCCGGTCTTCTTGTAAGTAATTTTTCCAAATCTCCAATTATAGTAATCGTATTTATCATCTGAAAGAATATTATCCGCGGTAGAAATGTATTGAAAGATTCTGTTCACTACATGCATCGTACCAATTACTGTCCCGGTCAGTGCAGTAAAAAATGTAAGATTTTTCTTTAAACTCAAAATAGTCACCTGCCTTTATAAATTTAATGATGCAAAAATGATAATTTTGCCTGTAAAATGGTGAGCATCATCTGACATAATTATACTACATTTTGTAAAACAAATAAAGACATAAAGAATGTTTCACGTGAAACGTTAGTCGTAAATCATAGAAAGTTAATAAAGAATGTTTCACGTGAAACATTTTTTTGATTTTTAATAGATGATGTTATGGAATAATGAAAAGAAAGATGATATAATAATGAAGTGTCCGAAAGAAAGGAGTACGAAGATGGGAAGAATTATAGCAATCGCTAATCAAAAAGGCGGTGTAGGGAAGACGACAACGGCAATTAACTTATCGGCATCATTAGCTAGTCTTGGGAAAAAAGTATTGGCAATTGATATGGATCCACAGGGAAATATGTCCAGTGGTCTTGGAGTCGATAAAAATGAAGTCGAGAAAACAGTATACGATCTGATAATTGGAAATATAGGAATAGAAGAGTGTATATATGAAGAAGTAATTGAAAATCTCGATGTTCTTCCATCAAATATAGATCTTTCGGCCGCAGAGATTGAATTGATAGGTGTGGACAATAAAGAATACATTCTCAGGGATGAAGT
>OLQX01000592.1_pt1 | contig 41576 bp, 36 predicted proteins | sample 1672581 | NCBI WGS metagenome assembly OLQX01 (sample SAMEA3136701, study PRJEB25190) | human gut metagenome | reverse complement strand
TAATTCAGCGCTTATATGGTAAAATTCCGATTATGAGTTTATATACATGGTTTGTTTTAGGAGGGCATTCACAGGCGAAGTCTGTTCTGCCCGGATTTTTGCTGTCCTGAAATATTTACTGAAAAACCCTAAATCAAATTTATATAATGGAGGAAGAAAAAAGTGAAACAACCACAGTACCGCGGAGTGAACGAGCTGCGCCGTATGTTCCTTGAGTTCTTTGAGAGCAAGGGTCATCTGGCTATGAAGAGCTTTTCACTTGTACCGCATAATGATAACAGCCTTCTGCTGATCAACTCCGGTATGGCACCTTTAAAGCCTTACTTTACCGGACAGGAGATCCCGCCAAGAAGAAGAGTGACCACCTGCCAGAAATGTATCCGTACAGGTGATATTGAAAATATTGGAAAGACCGCACGTCACGGTACTTTCTTTGAGATGTTAGGAAACTTCTCTTTCGGTGATTACTTCAAGACAGAAGCGATCCACTGGTCCTGGGAATTCTTAACAGAAGTAGTCGGACTGGATCCAGACCGTCTGTATCCATCTGTTTACCAGGATGATGATGAAGCATTTGATATCTGGAACAAGGAGATTGGTATTGCACCAGAGAGAATTTTCCGTTTTGGTAAGGAAGATAACTTCTGGGAGCATGGTTCAGGCCCGTGTGGTCCATGTTCAGAGATTTATTACGACCGTGGAGAAAAGTATGGATGTGGAAAACCGGGATGTACAGTCGGATGCGAATGTGACCGTTATATGGAAATTTGGAACAACGTATTCAGCCAGTTTAATAATGACGGACATGGAAATTATACCGATCTGATCCAGAAGAATATTGATACAGGTATGGGACTGGAGCGTCTGGCATGTATCGTACAGGATGTAGATTCCATGTTCGATATCGATACAATGAAGGCTCTGCGTGACCATGTATGCCGCCTTTCAGGAAAACAGTACGGAACAGATCACGAGACAGATGTCTCTCTGCGTGTCGTTACAGATCATGTCCGTTCCGTGACATTTATGATCTCAGACGGAATCCTTCCATCCAACAGCGGACGTGGATATGTTCTTCGTCGTCTGTTAAGACGTGCATGCCGTCACGGAAAGCTGCTCGGAATCGAGGGAGCGTTCCTTGTAGAACTTGCTACAACTGTGATCGAAGGATCAAAGGACGGATATCCGGAGCTGGAAGAAAAGAAAGAGTTTATCTTTAATGTGATTGCAAAGGAAGAGGCGAACTTCAATAAGACGATCGATCAGGGACTTGCGATCCTTGCAGATATGGAAGCTGAGATGGAGAAGAAGGGCGAGAAAGTTCTCTCCGGCGAGAATGCATTCCGCCTTTATGATACCTATGGATTCCCGATTGATCTGACAAGTGAGATCCTGGAGGAAAAAGGTCTGACTTATGATGAAGAAGGCTTCAAAAAGGCTCAGGAAGAACAGCGTGCCAAGTCAGAGGGAACATTCGGAACTCATTCCTATACAGGAAAAGAAGTATCTGTCTATGATGAACTGGATGCAGAGATCGGAACAGAATTTGTAGGATACGATCATCTTACATTTGATTCAAAAGTTTCCGCACTGACTACAGAGGATGAGATCGTGGATGCTCTGTCTGACGGAGAAAAGGGAACGATCATTGTTGAGCAGACCCCGTTCTATGCAACGATGGGTGGACAGGAAGCTGACAAGGGAGTGATCCGGACAGCAGAAGGTGAGTTTGTTGTAGAGGATTGTATCCACCTTGCAGGAACAAAGGTCGGACATATCGGCCATGTGACAAAGGGTATGATCAAGATCGGTGATACTGTGACATTGGAGGTTAATGCAAAGAACAGGGCTCTGACTGAAAGAAACCACAGTGCGACGCATCTGCTTCAGAAAGCACTTCGTACTGTACTTGGAAGTCATGTTGAGCAGGCTGGATCTTTTGTAAATGAAGACAGACTTCGTTTTGACTTTACTCATTTTTCCGCAGTGACTCCGGAAGAGTTGAAGAAAGTAGAAGAGATTGTGAATGAGCAGATCCAGAATGCCCTTGAAGTAGTTACAAAGAATCTGCCGATTGAAGAGGCAAGGAAGACCGGTGCTCAGGCTTTGTTTGGCGAGAAGTACGGTGACGTTGTACGTGTAGTAGACATGGGTGGATTTTCAGTTGAATTTTGTGGAGGAACCCATGTGAAAAATACATCTGAGATCATGGCACTTAAGATTATCTCAGAGAGTGGTGTGGCAGCCGGTGTACGCCGTATAGAGGCTCTGACATCAGACGGTCTTATGAAGTATTATGCAGAAATGGAGCATCTCCTGAAAGAAGCTGCCCAGCTTATAAAGGCTTCCCCTGAGAATCTGGCTGAGAAGATCACACATCTGCAGGCAGAGAATAAAGCTCTGAAGGGAGAAGTGGACAGCTTAAAGAGCAAAATGGCACAGGAAGCAGCAGGCAATGTCCTGGATCGGGTAAAAGAAGTGAAGGGTGTGAAACTTCTTGCTGCTCAGCTTGACGGAGTTGATATGAATGAACTTCGTGAACTGGGAGACCAGTTTAAAGAGAAACTGGGAGAAGGCGTGGTTGTTCTTGCATCCGGAAATGAAGGAAAAGTAAGTCTGATGGCAACCGTAACAAATGGTGCCATGAAACAGGGAGCCCATGCAGGTAACCTTGTGAAGGCGATCGCAGGTCTTGTCGGTGGTGGCGGTGGCGGACGTCCGAATATGGCACAGGCCGGTGGTAAGAACCCGGCAGGTATTGCACAGGCACTTGAGAAAGCAGAAGAAGTCCTCGCAGAGCAGATCCATTAAGCTGCAAAAGCCTGACTTATAAAAATATACAAAATTCTTAACTTTTTTGAATAAAAAGAGTTGACGGAAGAAAAAATTATGGTATAATAATTAGCAGTGCAATAAATATACCCGAACAGTCGTATGATGCACAATACAAGGCTGGAGGGGAGGTTAGGTGTGAGACTATGTCAAATGTAATCGTTAAAGAAAACGAAACGTTAGATAGTGCTTTACGCAGATTCAAAAGAAACTGTGCCAAAGCAGGAATTCAGCAGGAGATTCGCAAAAGAGAACATTACGAAAAACCAAGCGTTAGACGTAAAAAGAAATCTGAAGCTGCTAGAAAACGTAAATATAACTAATATGTGCAGAACAATAATGGAGGGTTTATGATTCATAAACCCTCCATTTTTACAGGAAAATTTTATGTGGTGGAATAGGATAATATTTGGAATAGATGGATATGAGGTTGTGATGTGGTTTCTGACTTACAGCATGATGGGATGGCTGGTGGAATCCATCTATATGTCATTTTGTAATCATAAGATTACGAACAGGGGATTTGCAAAAGGTCCGTTTTGCCCGATCTACGGGTTTGGTGCTCTTACGGTGTTTTTTGTATTACGTCCGTATAGCGACAATAGTATACTGCTGTTTTTCCTGGGATCGTTTCTTGCAACGACGTTGGAATTTCTGACGGCACTTGTGATGAAGCGCATTTTCGGTGAGATCTGGTGGGATTACCATGAGAAGCCATTTAACTACAGGGGGATCATCTGTCTGGAGAGTTCGATCGCATGGGGATTCTATACGTTGTTCCTTTTTATGTTCCTGCAGAACATAGTTGCAGCGTTTGTTGCCATGATACCGGTTCGTGCAGGGCGTGTAATTGGCAATCTGATCCTGATTGGATACATTATGGATTTTTCCGCAACAATTTATCGCCAGAAGAAAGAAAATCTTCAGGAAAGCATGGATGAGGAACAAATACAGCAGATTGAACAAGCAAAAGACAAAATGAAAGATAAATTTTTGACATAATTGTTGTTGACAAAACCATAGACTGTGGTCTATACTGTGTCTTGTAAACGACAAGGACGTCATGTACAGTTAGTACATGGCGTCTTTTTGTTTAGCGGTAAATTCCGAAGGGATTTCTTGCTAAACAAAAGGCACATTCTTTTACACATTTTTATTCGAAGTCCGGAACGAATAGCATGAAGTAGTATATGATCAAAAGAAGGAAAGCGAGGAGATTCTTATGAAACTCAAAGACACAGGACTCACAGCAGAAGAATTAAAGGACATTGTAAAAAAATATATGGTAGAAACCTATGCAAGATATGATTTTATCGCAGAACGTGCAGAAGGTATGTATCTCTACGATGAAAAAGGGGTAGCTTACCTCGACTTTTATGGTGGAGTTGCCGTAAATACACCAGGTAACAGAAATCCGAAGGTTGTCGCAGCAGTAAAAGACCAGCTTGATGACATCATGCATACATTCAATTACCCATACACAATTCCACAGGCACTTCTCGCAAAGAAGATCTGTGACACAATCGGAATGGATAAGATTTTCTTCCAGAACTCAGGAACAGAAGCCAACGAATGTATGATCAAGATGGCAAGAAAATACGGCGTTGAAAAATATGGTCCGGAACATTACCATATCGTAACAGCAATCAATGGTTTCCACGGAAGAACATACGGAGCACTTTCCGCAACAGGACAGCCGGATAACGCATGCCAGCTTGGATTCAAACCGATGCTTCCGGGATTCTCCTACGCAGAATATAACAACCTTGAAGATTTCAAGTCAAAAGTAACAGATAACACGATCGCGATCATGATCGAGCCGGTACAGGGCGAAGGTGGTGTACATCCGGCAACACAGGAATTTATCGAAGGACTTCGTAAACTCTGTGATGAAAGAGGTATGCTTCTCCTTCTCGATGAAGTACAGACCGGATGGGGACGTACAGGATCTCCAATGGCATTCATGGGATATGGTGTAAAACCTGACTGTGTAACGATGGCAAAAGCTATGGGAGGCGGAATGCCGATCGGTGCATGCTGCGCAAGCGAAGAAGTAGCTGCAGTATTTACATCAGGAACACATGGCTCTACATACGGTGGACATCCACTTGCATGTGCCGCATCTCTTGCTTCCATTTCTGAAATCCTCGACAAAGATTTAAGTGGAAATGCAAAAGTAATGGGTGAATACATGAAAGAAAAACTTGCAGAGCTTCCACATGTAAAAGAAGCAAGAGGAAAAGGACTTCTGGTAGGATGCGAATACGATATTCCGATCGCTCTTGAAGTAAAATGGGCATGCTTCAGAAGAAGACTTCTAATCACAGCGATCGGCGACAGCGTAAACCGTATGATCCCGCCACTGATCCTTGCAAAAGAACACGTAGATCAGGCAATCGAGATCATGAGAGATGCAATCAACGAAGCTGCTGCAAAATATGAGGTAGATCAGAAGACTGCATAGTATAGACATTCCTCCGACTTATTGATATAATTGTATAAAAAATAGAGTACCGGCACAGAAATCCCCAAGTTTCTGTGCCGGTTTTTGAGGTGAAAAATATGTTAGAAAGAATGCAGCTTTTTCCGCTGAATTTTTATAAAAAAGCAAAATTTAACGGAAGTATGGGAAAAATGAACTATCGCCTGGCGAAAGAAGAAAAAAAGACCGATGAGGAAAATTCAGAAACGATTCTTGTCGGAAGTATCTGGGAAGGACCGTTTATTTATGATAAGATTCCACAGGAAAAGATCACAAAGAGAGAATTCCCATTTGCAGAAGAAGGAATCTGTCAGGCAATGGACTGGTTCAATGAGGAAGGCGAAAAAATGAACCGGGAAGTGTAAAGAAAGGTTCTATTTTCCTGTCAGAAGGCTTATTTATATAGTATCGATGGATGGAAAAAAGGAGTCTTATGATGCGCAAATTTCTGGGAGGTCTGCTTGGCATGGTTCTGTGCGTGCAGACCGTATATGGGATCTCGGTCCGGGCGGCAGATGTTTTCGAGCCGGGAGAAAGACCGAAAGCTATGCAGCATGTGATCCGGCAGGAGGATCCGGAGCAGACGAACAGAGACAATTCGGGCAATCTGACCGGTCTTGAACTATCTGCTGAGTCCGCAGTTATTATGGAAGCTTCCGGAGGTCAGGTTCTCTTAGAAAAAAATGCGGATGAGAAAAAGCCCCCGGCGAGTGTGACAAAGGTTATGACGCTGCTTCTGATCTTTGATGCACTGGCAGACGGAACGATCACGCCGGATACCGAAGTCACAACTTCTGAGTACGCTGCATCGATGGGCGGATCCCAGGTATTTCTGGAAGCTGGTGAGAAGCAGACTGTGGATACAATGATCAAGTGCATTGCTGTGGCAAGTGCCAATGATGCCTGCGTGGCGATGGCAGAAAAGATTGCCGGGAGTGAACCGGCTTTTGTGGAAAAGATGAATCAGAGATCGGCAGGACTAGGAATGACGAATACCCATTTTGTCAACTGTAATGGACTGGACACGGAAGGGCATCTGACGACAGCGAGAGACATTGCACTGATGTCACGGGAACTGATCACGAAGTATCCACAGATCGAGGACTACTCAACGATCTGGATGGAAAATATTACCCACACTACGGCAAAGGGCAGCAGTGAATTCGGACTGAGTAATACCAACAAACTGATCCGGCAGTATGAATACGCAACCGGACTGAAGACCGGATCCACAAGCGGTGCGAAGTTCTGCCTGTCTGCAACGGCAAGAAAAGACGGGGTCAATATGATTGCGGTTGTGATGGCAGAGCCGGATTCTAAGACACGGATAAAGGATGCCATTGCCATGTTAAACTATGGCTTTGGGAAATGCAGTATTTACCAGGATGAAAAGGCACTGGAAAAAATTGTGTATGCCGAAGTGAAACATGGAATGCAGGAGAAGGCAAAGGGAGAGACGCTGGAGGGTTTCCGGTATGTGGATACTAGTGGATCAGATCTGTCTGCCGTGGAAAAAGAGGTACAGATACAGAAACAGACTGCCCCGGTAAAAAAAGGCGACCAGATCGGAGAAGTCATTTACCGGCTGAATGAGAAAACCATCGGAAGCGTTCCGGTTTATGCGACAGAAGGTGTCGGGGAGTTGACATTTGGGGGCGCATTCCTTAAAATTCTGGAAGAAATGATGGTATAACGAAAGAGGGAAGAGATGAAGGCAACAGGGATTATTGTATTGATACTGGTGATTTTTGCAGCAGCAGTTCTTGCAGAAGTATGGCGGGAGCTGCACTGCTTCAAGATTACAAGATACCGGATCAGAACCAGTAAAATAAAGGGAGATGCCGGAAAAGTACGGATTGCTTTCTTAAGTGATCTGCATAATCATGTCTATGGAAAAGAGAATGAGGAGCTGCTTTTGGCGATCAGGGAAGCAAAGCCGGATCTGATCCTGGCAGGCGGCGATATGCTGGTCGGGAAAGCCGGAAGAGACTGGACACCGGCAGCGGATTTGATGAAAAAACTTCCACAGATCGCACCGGTCTGGTGCTGTAATGGCAATCATGAGCAGAGAATGCATGAGCAGCCGGAGATTTATGGCAAAGAATATGGATATTATGAGAATGAACTGAAAAAGGCAGGGATTCATGTCCTGGTGAATGGATCAGAAGAGATCCCGGTAAACGGGATGAAGCTGCGCTTATATGGGATGGAGCTTCCATTTGGATGCTATAAAAAAGGATGGAAGGTGTGTCCGCTTACGACTGGCGAGATGGAAGAACGGATTGGCAGTGCAGAGACGGACGCATACTGCATTTTAATGGCACATCATCCGCTTTACGCAGAAACCTACTGGAAGTGGGGAGCAGACCTGGTGCTGTCCGGACATTTACATGGCGGGATTGCCAGACTTCCACTGCTTGGCGGTGTGATCAGTCCGCAGTTCCGTCTGTTTCCACGCTACAGCGGGGACTGTTATGAAAAAGACGGGAAATATATTGTGGTCAGCAAAGGGCTCGGAACCCACACGATCAATTTCCGCTTCTGGAATCCGGCAGAGTTAGTCGTACTTGATATCATCCCGGCTTTCCTGTATAATAAATAAGGTTATCGGCAATTTGACTGGAAAGGATATCTATGGGAAAAGGAATACCGGTAAAGCTGCAGGTTTTTGAGGGACCTCTGGATCTGCTCTTACATTTGATCGATAAAAATAAAATAGACATCTACGATATTCCGATCGTAGAGATCACCAACCAGTATATGGAATATATCCAGGCGATGGACAGAGCAGACCTGAATGTCATGAGTGAATTTCTGGTCATGGCGGCGACACTTCTGGACATCAAATGCAAGATGCTTCTTCCAAAGGAAGTCAATGAAGAGGGCGAGGAAGAAGATCCGCGTCAGGAACTGGTAGAGCAGCTTTTGCAGTACAAGATGTACAAATATATGTCTTATGAACTGCGTGACCGCCAGGTGGACGGAGAAAAGCTGTTCTATAAGGGAGCGACCATTCCGGATGAAGTAAAGGAATACGAAGAACCGGTAGATCTGGATACGCTTCTTGACGGGCTGACCCTGACGAAGCTGAATGATATTTTTCAGGATATCCTGAAAAGACAGGCAGATAAGACGGATCCGATCCGAAGTAAGTTCGGCAAGATCGAGAAAGAAGAGGTTACGCTTCCGGAGAAACTGGAATATGTTTATGAGTATGCAAAGGTACATCACAGATTCAGTTTCCGGGATCTCCTGAAAAAGCAGGCATCCAAGGTACAGATCATTGTCACCTTCCTGGCGGTGCTGGAGCTGATGAAGACAGGAGAGATCCAGGTATATCAGGAACATACGTTTGATGATATCATCATTACATCGGACGAGGGACTGCGGCAAGGAGTATAGAAGAAAATGAGAACAAAACAGTTGGAGAGTATCATAGAGGCAATCCTGTTCACTATGGGAGATTCGGTCGAGGTGAGTAAGATCGCATCCGCGATCGAGCAGGATGTGCCGACGACGGAGAAACTTATCCATAATATGATGGACAAGTATCAGAAAGAGGAGCGTGGCATCCGGATCATCGAACTAGATCATGCATATCAGCTCTGTAGCAAACCGGAGATGTATGAGTATCTGATCCGGATCGCAAAGCAGCCGAAAAAGTATGTCCTGACAGATGTCATGCTGGAGACGCTTTCAATTATTGCTTACCGTCAGCCGATTACCAAGCTGGAGATTGAGAAGATTCGCGGAGTCAAATCGGATCATGCGGTAAACAAGCTGATCGAGTACAATCTGGTCTGCGAGCTTGGGCGTCTTGATGCACCGGGACGTCCGCTGCTTTTTGGAACAACCGAAGAATTTCTGCGCAGATTCAGTGTGCAGTCTTTAGATGATCTCCCGGGCATTGAACCGGAGAAGCTGGAGACATTCAAAGAAGAAGCGGAAGATGAGGCACAGATCCGGCTGAATATTTAAAATGGAATCCATAGTATAAACGCCCGTCCCTGTTCATAAAATGGAACAGAAAAGAGCAGGAGGGAGACCGGGGCGCATGAAAAAGAAAGAAAAGAAGAGGAATGGAATACCGGCACGGACCAGAAGAGGGATTCTGGCAGCGTGCATGGTATTCTTTTTTAGTTTGCAGATTTTTCAAGGAAAGATGCTATGGAGAGAATCCACAGGAGAAAGTCCGGGTAAGGTCTTATCTGGGAAAGTGCCTGCGGAAGAAAATGAACGGACACAGATAATGGAGACTACGCAGCAAAAGGAACCGGTCTCGGATGCGCAGACTGCACAGGAAAAAGAAATCCGTGAGCAGGAAAGGGAGCAGCTTCTTACCCGGCTCTATGCCCGTTCCGCTGCGCTGGTGGATGCGGACAGCGGCAGGGTTCTGCTCGGAAAAGAAGAGCATGTAATGCGCCCGATGGCAAGTACAACGAAGATCATGACCTGCATTCTTGCGCTGGAAAAGGGAAATCCGAAGGACCTGGTGACAGCCTCTGCAAATGCGGTCGCACAGCCGAAGGTTCATCTGGGAATGCACGAAGGAGAAGCGTTTTATCTGGGGGATCTTCTATATTCCCTGATGCTGGAATCCCATAATGATTCTGCAGTGGCGATCGCGGAACACCTTGCAGGATCCGTTCCACAATTTGCCGGGTGGATGAATGAAAAGGCAGAAGAGATCGGATGCACTGAGGCACATTTTGTTACGCCAAACGGATTGGATGGAGAGGATGTGGGCGGTGTGCACAGCATTTCAGCTGCAGATCTGGCAAAAATCATGAGCTACTGTGTCCTGCGTTCTCCCAAAGCTGCAGAATTTCTTGCGATCACGCAAATGCCGGCATACAGCTTTTCTGATGCTGAGGGAAAGGGGAATTTTAGCTGCAGCAACCACAATGCATTTCTTCAGATGATGGATGGCGCGATTTCCGGGAAAACAGGGTTTACCGGGGATGCCGGATATTGCTATGTAGGGGCTTTACAGAGTGAGGATCGTACATTTGTAGTGGCACTGCTTGCCTGTGGCTGGCCAAACAACAAGAATTATAAATGGACAGATACCAGAAAACTGATGGAGTACGGAATGGCACACTATCGTTACGATGAGGTGTGGAAAATACCGGAGCTTTCGAAAATACCCGTGGAAAACGGTGTTTCCCAAAATGGTTTGTTTGGAAAAGCAGCAGTGGAAGTGGAAATCAAAGGAAAAGAAAGTCCGGGTAAGATTCTGGTCGGAGATGATGATGTGGCAGAAGAAAAGACAGAAGTACCGGAAAAACTGGATGCGCCGGTGAAAAGCGGAACACCGGTCGGACAGATCACGTATCTCTTAAACGGGGAGAAATGGGGGAGCTGCCAGGCTGTTGTAAAAGAAACAGTCAGACGGAGAACATTTACCTGGATAGCCATGAAAATGTGTGAAATGTTTTACCAATTTAATTTTTAAAACACGAGAAGAATAAAATAGATCAAGAAAATTGCTTAAATTCATCAATGGACTTTCGTGATAAGATATGTTAGCATTAGCTAGACAACAAAATAAGACAAGAAAGTTGACGGATATTTGTGAAAAGTCAGGAATTAGGCAAATTGTGTGATTTTTATGAAAAATTTCTTGTTTTTTCATATGAATAGAAGGAAAAGCAGATGCCGCCCTTTCTCATTAAATAAAAGGAGAGAAACAAAATGGAAAACTGTAAAAAATACGAGAGACAATATTTTATGCCTCCGAAATTTGAATATGATTGGGTGAAAAAAGATTATGTAGACGCACCGCCAATCTGGTGCAGCGTTGACCTGCGTGATGGAAACCAGGCACTGATCGAGCCGATGAGTCTGGATGAAAAGCTGGAATTCTTCCAGTTATTGGTCGATGTGGGATTCAAAGAGATCGAAGTCGGATTCCCGGCAGCATCTGAGACAGAATACCAGTTCATGCGTACCCTGATCGAGAAAGACATGATCCCGGATGACGTGACTGTCCAGGTACTGACACAGGCAAGAGAGCACATCATCAAACGTACCTTCGAAGCTGTACAGGGAGCACCACATGCTGTGATCCACGTGTACAACTCAACCTCTGTTGCACAGAGAGAACAGGTTTTCAAAAAAGACAAAGAACAGGTAAAACAAATCGCCATCGACGGAGCAAAGCTGTTGAAACAGCTTGCCGATCAGACAGAAGGAAACTTTACTTTCGAGTACAGTCCGGAAAGCTTTTCAGGAACAGAGGTGGACTATGCAGTGGATGTCTGCAATGCAGTACTGGATGTATGGCAGCCGACAAAAGATAAAAAAGTAATCATCAACATTCCGACAACCGTAGAAAACGCAATGCCGCATGTATTTGCAGGACAGGTAGAATATGTAGATAAGAATCTGAAATACCGTGATGGCGTGGTACTCAGCCTTCACCCACACAACGACCGTGGATGCGGCGTGGCAACTGCTGAAATGGGTATTCTTGCAGGTGCAGACCGTATCGAAGGAACCTTATTTGGAAATGGAGAACGTACCGGTAACGTGGATATCGTGACACTGGCACTCAATATGTTCTCGCAGGGTGTAGATCCGGGACTGGATTTCACTGACATACCAAAGATCCGTGAAATCTACGAACGCCTGACCAGAATGCATGTCTATGAAAGACAGCCATATGCAGGAGATCTGGTATTTACCGCATTCTCCGGCTCCCATCAGGATGCCATCGCAAAAGGTATGGCATGGCGTGAAGCGGAAGAAAGAGATCACTGGACCGTACCGTATCTGCCGATCGATCCGAAGGACATCGGAAGAACTTACGATAAAGATGTTATCCGTATCAACAGCCAGTCAGGAAAAGGCGGTGTAAGCTACATTCTGAAACAGAACTTTGGCATCAGCGTTCCGAAAGAAATGCGTGAAGAAGTCGGCTACATGGTAAAAGATGTATCCGATAAAGCACACAAGGAGCTGACTCCGGACTGGGTATACCACATTTTTGAAGATCATTATGTAAATTACAAAGGAATCTTCTCTATCGATGAATGCCACTTCAAACAGGAAGATGGTATTATAGCAGATGCAACCATTTCCCATGCAAATGGAAAACGTGTGGTAACAGCAGGCGGTAACGGACGTCTTGACGCAGTCAGCAATGCGATCAAACAGTACTTTGGTATCAGCTATGAACTGAGCTTCTACGAAGAACATTCCCTGACACGTGGTTCTTCTTCCAAGGCATGTGCTTATGTAGGTGTCATCTGCAATGGAAAGACCTACTGGGGAGTCGGAATTGATGCCGATATCATCAAAGCTTCTATTGAGGCATTGACAGTTGCTGTCAATAAGATCGATGAACTGAAGAATGTGAATGAATGTAAAGATGAAAGAATGGTAGAGATCATGAACTATATCCAGGCAAATTATCTGGATGTATCTTTAGATGATCTGGCAGAAAAATTCTTCCTGTCCAAACCGTATCTTTCTAAATATATCAAAGAAAAATCCGGAATGACTTTCGGGGATATTGTCAAAAAAGTCAGAATGAAAAAGGCACGTGCCCTGTTAAAGAGCAGCAGCATGACCGTTGAAAATATTGCACTGACCGTTGGATATCAGAATGTAGAGCATTTCAACAGACTTTTCAAGAAGGCGTACAATATCACACCGGTACAGTTCCGCAACCAGAAATAAATAATATATAAAAATGACGAAAAAAGGGCGCAAAAAACGGGAAAAAGACGTTTTTTGCGTTCTTTTTTGTCAATGTTTATGAATGTGAACAAAATTTCATATTTACAGACAAAAATATTGACAAAGTAAACAAAAAAAAGTAAGATACTTGTATGTTCAAAATAAAAAACAAAAGTTAAAAATTATGAAACAAGGAGGAGTGAAGACATCTGAGGATGGGGAAAAATTAACGATTGTTTTTTGTTGGATGAATAGAATACAAAAGGTTATCTTGGAGGGAAAAATAATGAACGAACATGATGAGGCGTTAAGAAAACAAACCGCCTTTTTAGGACAGCCAAAGGGTGTGGGAACCCTGAGCTTTATGCAGCTTTGTAACTCTTTTGCAAACTATGCGATGAGTGCGGTACTGATTTACTACTTATACGCAAATGCACCGGAAGGACTTGGATTCAGCAAGGCAAATGCAGCACAGCTGATCTCTTTATATTCAACAGTTGTCGTACTGACAGGTATTGTCGGAAGCTTTGTCTGCGACCGTATCTTAGGATGCCGGAAGTCTTTATTTATAGCAAGATCACTTTCATTTATTGGATATGTATGCCTTGCATTACCACTTGGCGTTCCTGGCTATGGAATCGCTATGGGATGTCTGGCAATCGGACCGATGTTCGGTGGCAGATGTCTGGATGCTCTTCTTGGAAAATTCTATGATGAATCCGATGGAAGACGTGACAGCGCTTACACGATTTCTTACGTAATTTCCAACATTGGTGCAGCAGCTCCGGTACTTTCCGGTGCAATCGCAGCAGCACTCGGATACCATGTAGCATTCGCGGCATGTGCAGTCCTTGCATTCCTGGGTATCGTTGTATATGCAGTTACATACAAACCGTTCTTCGGTAATATCGGTATTGAACCGGATGATCCGCTTCCGGATGATAAGAAACGTTCTTTCATCACAAAGATGATCATTGTACTTGTTATCTGCGCAGTTGTTCTTGCAACGCTTTTTGCAACAGGAACATTAAGTATTTCTGTATTCTCAAATGTAATCAGTACTGTATCGATCATTATCCCGATCGTATACCTGGTAGTTATTTACAAAAGTAAAAAGACAGAGCCACATGAGAAGAAGAAAATCCTCTGCCTGGTTCCGCCGTTCATCTGTAACGCAGTTACCCTGCTGATCTGGACACAGACAATTTCAATCCTTGCAATCTTCTATGAAGAAAAGGTTAACCGTGTACTATTCGGAATTGAAGTGCCTGCAGCATCTATGCAGACAATCCCAGCAGTATTTGCAGTTATCATCGGAAGTATTCTGACAGCAGTATGGACAAAACTCGGAAAGAAACAGCCATACGGAACCACAAAGATGGGTATCGGAACAATCTTCTGGGGATTTGGAGCTTTAATCATTGCACTCCTCTATGTAATCTATCCTGGAGATGCAAAAGTCAGTGCATGGTGGATCGTATTATTCTATGCAATCCTGATGCTTGGTGAAGGATTTACCTGCCCGATCGGTTACTCAATCACAGCTGTTGCAGCACCGAAGGCATTCATGACACAGATGATGACAATCTGGTCAATGTCACAGTCTACAGGAGCTGCTCTTAACACACTGCTTACAAACTTCTACAAAGAAGGAAGCGAAATTCCGTTCTTCGTAGCAATCGGTTTGGGTGTATGTGCAGTCGGTGCGGTTGTAGCAATCTTCAGTAAAAAGCTTGCAGTCGGAATGGGACTGGACAAGAACGCAGAAGCATATAAGATCAGGAAATAAGTTTATGTTTCAGGAGGATGAAAAATAAATGTCAGAGAATTGTAATTATGCACCGGTCGAAAAAGTCATTCTGATCGATGACAGAAGAATTGAGATTTATTGGGGCGAACAGATGCGCCGTGCTGATAATGAAAACGATTATCTGGTAAAATACAAAGGGGAAGTACAGGAACTGGTACACTGGACCAGTGATATGACATGGGATTATGGTACGGTATACCAGAAAGAATCCATGCGTACCACACTTTCCCTGGTTCATCCGGTTGATCCGGAATGTGCAGGAGAGGTTACCGTACAGGTTGTCGGAAAGCTGACTGATGTAAAAGACAGACCGGCAGACAATGAAAAGGTCTACCAGACCGTGTATCAGCCATATTATGTAGTCCGCAAAAAAGGAACCTCCGGCATTGTAGTAAAAGCCGGAGAAAAAACAACACCGGCTGTAGTGGATAAAGCACTTGCAATTATTGATATGATGCTTGAAAAGATCCCGGAAGTAGCAGAAGAGCTCGTCCGCAGAGGCGCAGAGGTATCTGTGTTCGGACTGCTTGAGAATGCATATGATGTCCCGGAACACAGAATGGGATATCTGCTTGCAACCCGCCATGTGGCAGGTTACGGCGGTGAGATGACGAATCCGGCATCCTCTATTTCAGAGGCAAATGTAATCCGTCTCAGAACCGGAAGATATGCAACCAGTTATCCAAATGAGATGATCCTTGTGCATGAATTCGGACATGCGATCCATCTGGTTGGAATGAATGGTCTGAAAGACCAGACGCTTGCAGACATGATCCGGAAAGCATATCAGCATGCCAGCGACAATGGTTTGTGGCCGGACACTTATGCGATCAGCAATTACGAAGAGTATTTTGCAACCTTAAGTACTGTCTGGTTCAATGTCATGCAGGAAGGTGTTGACGGACGATGGGATGGTATCCGCGGACCGGTCAACACAAGAGAGGAACTGAAGGTCTATGATCCGGAAGGATATGAGCTGATGAAGCACATTTATCCGGAGAAGACACTTCCGGAACCTTGGCATTATAATGTAAACATCTATGATATTGATGGAAAACCATACAAATCATATGATGAAAATATGAAATTCAACTGGGATTTCATTCAGTAGGAGATGGAACAATGAATACACGCATACAGAAAATTGTAGATGCTGTAAAGAAAAATGGTCATGACGGAATTGTGATCAGCAAAGGCAGCGACATTAAGTATCTGACCGGTTTTACCGGAGAATATGGAGTTGCAGTCCTGCTTTTGACAGAAAAGAAAAACTATTTTGTAACCGACGGACGGTTTGAATTCCAGGCCGCACAGGAAACAGAAGGATTTGAAGTTGTTGTCTACGGTGAAGGACTGAATTACTTCAGCCAGACCGGTAAATTGGCGGCAGAAGCAGGGGTAAAACAGTGTGCAATCTGTGGAGCAGATCTTACGTTTGATGATTATCAGGATCTGGTAAGTCAGGCGCCTGATACCAAATTCGTTTCCGAAGGGTCTTATGTAGAACCTTTACGTGCGATCAAGACACCGGAAGAAATCGAGACGATCGAACAGGCATGCCGGATTTCAGAGAGATCTTTCTATGCACTGCTTGATGTGATCAAACCGGGCGTTACAGAGATCGATATTGCAAATGAACTGGAATATCAGTTCAGAAGCCGTGGCGGCTCCGGATTCTGCTTCGAGACGATCGTAGCATCTGGTCCGGATAACGGAGCAAACTGTCATGCGACAGCATCCGATAGAAAAATCCAGCTTGGTGATTTTGTGACGATTGATTTCGGGACTTATTATCACGGATACTGCTCGGATATTACCCGTACTGTTGCAGTAGGGAAAGCCAAAAATCCGGAGCTTTACAAGATGTTTGACGTAGTCAGAAAAGCAAAGGATGCTGGTCAGAACAGCCTGAAACCGGGAATGGTTATGGGCGAGCTCAGAGATATCATCGTGAAGGTAGTAGAAGATGCAGGCTATCATATTCCACATGGTCCGGGACACAACTTCGGACTGGATATTCATGAACAGCCGTATATCTGTACCGGCAGTAAAGTGACCCTTCAGCCGGGAATGGTTCATACGATTGAACCTGGAATTTACATTCCGGGAATCGGTGGCGTCCGTCAGGAAGATGATTTCCTGATCACAGAAGATGGATACCGCAGAATTACAAATATTACAGATGCTCTGATCACACTGTAATAAAAATGTTGTCATCCTAAAAAAGTATAAAGAATTGAGGAAATCCTTATCTGGTGGTTTGCCGGATAAGGGTTTCCTTTTTTGTGGGGACGGTCTGCGAGGGGGAGGTAGTGAGGCAGATTAAAAAAAATATAGGGGTGAAGTCCATTGTGCAAACCATTCCGATGAGCCTCTGAAAGCGAAAATTGTGTCAGCAGAGGCTTCCACAATTTTTTAGTCTCATCTCCATTGCACAATAAGTGCCTTCACCCCTATATTTTTTTAAATCTGCCGCTGTAATCTTTGGACGCAGACCTGGGAATCACAAAATTTTAATATTGATTGTTAAACGATGTTGTGAGTAAAATGAAAAGTGCAAGTGTATCCGTATAAAGTTTTGGACGTAAAACGGATTAAAAAATGCAAAATATTTAACAGATTCTGTGGAAAACGGTTGCGTCGGTTTAAAAAAACAAGTATAATACACTTCAAAATGGTTGCACTTTAAAATATTAAAGAATGAATGCGACGAGAGAGAGGCAGCATGAAATGGCTGCGTGTATTTGAAAAATAAAGGGATAAAAGAGGGACCAAGGGATGATTATCAGTACGAAATATCTGATTACAGGAGATGGAAAGACCGTTCTTACGGATAAGGCAGTCTATATTGGAGAGGACGGCAAGATCGGAAAAATCGCACCAAAAGAAGAGCTGCTGAAAGAATTTCCGCAGGAGGAAGTTAAGGAATATGGTGATGCGACACTTCTTCCGGGACTTATGGATATGCATGCGCATCTTGCATACGGCTATTCCCAGCCGGACAGCTTTAATTATGGGGCACAGCTGATCATGTTATATGCGTTGCAGCATGCGCAGGCTGCATTTGAAAGAGGGATCACCACGGTGCGGGATATGTCTTCTGCACATGGTGTATGCAAGAATCTGAAACTGGCAGAAAAGAAGGGATTTATCGTGATCCCGAGAATCGTGCATACGGATACCGGAATCTGCATGACGGGCGGACATGCCTGGGATGAAGTCGAGGAAGCGGACGGTCCGTGGGCAATCCGTAAAGAAATCCGTAAGCAGGTTCGCGACGGTGCGGAATGGGTGAAGATCCTGACCACCAACCGCGAACCGTATCCGGAGCTTACCCAGGAAGAACTGGATGCGGCGGTGGATGAGTGCCACAGAAGAGGAATCAAGTGTGGCGTGCATGCCGGAACCAATCCGGGGATCCAGATGTGTATTGATGCCGGATTTGACACGATCGAACATGGAACCTTTATGACGCTGGATCATGCAAAGCAGATGGCAGAAAAAGGTATTGCCTGGACACCGACTATCATGGCATATACTTATCTCTATGAACTGTGCAAGGAAAATATCGAGAAGAATGGCGATGCACCGGTCAGTGATCCGGTCATGCAAAAAGAGATGGAAAATTATGAATTCTTTGAACCGGCATACAAAGCGTACCGGGATCATTTTAAAGAATTTTATGATACGGGTGTGACGGTTCTTGCCGGCACCGATATGGTGATGTATCATTCTCCGCTCTTACCGCTTCCGAGAGAACTGCAATATATGGTGGAATACGGAATTACACCGGTGCAGGCAGTACAGGTGGCAACTTCCAATCCGGCAAAGGTTCTGGGTGTGGAAAAAGAACGCGGACTTGTTGCCGAAGGACTGGATGCAGATCTTCTGGTAGTTGGCGGTGACTTAAGCAGGGATATCACCAGATTAAAAGATGTAAAATTTGTTATACTTGGCGGAAAAAGAGTCTTTGAAGACGGCATCCGTTATGTCGGAACAGGGAATATGTTTATGTAAGAAAAGGCTTCTGCGTTGCAGAGGCTTTTTTACACGTGAAAATTACTTGTCGAAAATTTAACAAAATAAGAGAAAACTTATCAAAAACAGTTGCGTATTGCATAGAAAGCAAGTATAATATACACGGCAGAAAATTTGATTTAATTATTAAATTTATAAAAATGGAGGGCTAGATTTATGAGCAACACAACATCATCAAACCCGGCGAGCTTAAGAATTGCCAATTTGCTCGATGAGGGAAGCTTTGTTGAAATCGGTGGACAGGTAACTGCAAGAACAACAGATTTCAACATGCAGGAGAAAAAAGCTCCGACAGATGGCGTCATCACAGGTTACGGTGTGATCGATGGAAACCTGGTATATGTATACAGCCAGGACGCATCTGTACTGAACGGAACCATCGGTGAGATGCACGCAAAGAAGATTGCGAACATTTATGATATGGCAATGAAGATGGGCGCACCGGTGATCGGTCTGATTGACTGCGCAGGACTTCGTCTTCAGGAAGCAACTGACGCACTGAACGCATTCGGAAGCTTCTATTACAAACAGGCTATGGCTTCTGGCGTAATTCCACAGATCACAGCAGTATTCGGCAATTGCGGTGGTGGACTGGCAGCGGCAGCAGCACTTTCTGATTTTACATTCATGGCAGAGAACGGAAAATTATTCGTAAACTCTCCGAACACCATTCCGGGCAACACCGCGGACAAATGCGATACAGCAAGCGCAAAATTCCAGAGTGAAGAATCCGGAATCGTTGACGGCGTAGGAAGCGAAGAAGAAATTATTGGCGAGATCCGCTCACTCGTAGCAATTCTTCCGGCTAACAACGAAGACAACGATGCATATGATGAATGCACAGATGATCTGAACAGAGTATGTGCAGATCTTGAGAATGCAGCAGAAGATGCAGCACTTGCTCTTTCTATGATCTCTGACAATGGTGTATTCATTGAGACAAAGAAAGCTTATGCAAAAGATATGGTAACAGGATTCATTCGCCTGAACGGAATGACAGTAGGTGCTGTTGCCAACCGCTCAAAAGTATACGATGAAGAAGGCAACACAGCAGAAGAATTCGACGGCACACTCTCAGCAATGGGATGCAAGAAAGCAGCAGCTTTCGTTAAATTCTGTGATGCATTCGGAATTCCGGTACTCACACTTACAAATGTAAAGGGACTCAAGGCAACTGCATGCTCAGAAAAGAACCTTGCAAGAGAGATGGCAGCTCTCACTTATGCATTTGCAGATGCAACTGTACCAAAAGTCAATGTGATCACAGGTAAAGCATTCGGAAGTGCATATGTGACAATGAACAGCAAAGCAATCGGAGCAGACATGGTATACGCATGGCCGGAAGCTGAGATTGGAATGATGGCAGCAGACATGGCAGCGAAGATCATGTACACAGATGCAGATGCAGATACATTAAAAGCAAAGACAGAAGAATACAAAGCACTTCAGTCAAGCCCGCTTTCCGCAGCTGGAAGAGGATATGTAGATACCATCATCGAACCGGCAGATACCAGAAAATATGTGATCGGTGCATTTGAGATGTTATTTACAAAAAGGGAAGAAAGACCATCCAAAAAACACGGAACAATTTAGCGAGGTGAAGCAAAGTGAAGAAAAAGATTAGTTTAGTAGTCGCAGTTCTGGTACTTGTGCTCGGCCTTGCAGGCTGCGGGAATGCCAAGACCGTCAGCTATGACAAAGATACACTGATCCAGTCTTGTGATGCTGTTTTTGATATCATTGAGAGCGGATCCATCACAAGCGACCAGATCACAGAGATGTCAGACTGGAATCAGGGATATCTGATGGCACAGTTTGAAAACCAGACCGGTGTGCAGATGGAAGCAGACACTTTTGCAACTGCACTGGAAGGATGGAAAGCATCCCTGGAAGAATGCGGCGATTATGAAAGCCATAAAGACTATGAATTCGAGGCATCTTCTACAGGTGTTACGGTAACTGCACCGGCAACATTTTCTGACAGAAGTGCAGACCTGGAATTCGTATTCGATGAGAATATGACTCTGGAATCATTTACAGTCAATGCTCATTACGGCATGAGCGAAATCCTTGAAAAAGCGGGACTTAACACATTACTTGGTATGGGAACTGTATTCGTAATGCTTATTTTCATGAGCTTTATCATTTCCCTGATCAAATACGTTCCTGCATTACTTAACGGTACATCCAAGAAGAAAAAAGAAGAAGCTCCGAAGGCAGCACCGGCTCCGGCAGTGGCAGCAGCTGTAGAAGAAGCAGAAGAAATGGATGATACCGAACTTGTTGCAGTTATCGCAGCAGCGATCGCAGCAGCAGAAGGAACTACTACAGACGGATTTGTAGTACGTTCTATCAAGAGAAGAAAATCAAACAAATGGAATGCATAGTGCGAATAGAATCAGGAGGATTTAAAGATGAAAAACTATACAATCACAGTTAACGGCAACGTATATGATGTTACAGTAGAAGAAAACGGAAACGGAGCAGCTGCAGCACCAGTAGCAGCACCAAAGGCAGCTCCGAAAGCAGCACCGAAGGCAGCTCCAAAAGCAGCAGCCGGAGCTGGAAGCATCAAGGTAGAAGCAGGTGCAGCCGGAAAAGTATTTAAGATCGAAGCAAGCGTAGGACAGAAAGTATCCCGCGGTGATGCAGTTCTTATCGTAGAAGCAATGAAGATGGAAATTCCTGTTGTAGCTCCGGAAGACGGAACAGTTGCAAGTATCGATGTAGCAGTAGGTGATGCAGTAGAAGCAGGACAGACACTGGCTACATTGAACTAAGGAGCAACATCCTTTTGAAAAACAGGAGGTTATAACATGGAATATATCACTAACACACTGGGAAACCTCGTGCAGCAGACTGCGTTCCTCAACCTGACTTGGGGTAACTACATTATGATCGCAGTTGCATGTTTTTTCCTTTATCTTGCAATCAAGCATGGGTTTGAACCGCTTCTGCTTGTACCGATTGCATTTGGTATGCTCCTGGTAAATATTTACCCGGATATCATGCTTCATGCAGAAGATTCGGCTAACGGAACGGGCGGACTTTTGTATTACTTCTTCCAGCTGGATGAGTGGTCTATTCTCCCGTCACTTATTTTCATGGGTGTCGGTGCGATGACTGACTTCGGACCGCTCATTGCCAACCCGGCGAGCTTCCTCCTCGGTGCGGCAGCACAGTTTGGTATTTTCGCAGCTTATCTTGGCGCGATGGCTCTTGGTTTCTCTGATAAGGCAGCAGCTGCTATCTCCATCATCGGTGGAGCAGACGGACCGACATCCATCTTCCTTGCAGGTAAGCTCCAGCAGACGGCTCTGATGGGACCGATCGCCGTGGCGGCGTACTCGTACATGTCACTGGTTCCGATCATCCAGCCGCCGATCATGAAGCTTCTCACAACAGAGAAGGAAAGAAAGATTAAAATGGGACAGCTTCGTCCGGTTACACAGCTTGAGAAAATTCTGTTCCCGATCATCGTAACCATCGTTGTATGTATGATTCTTCCGACAACAGCTCCTCTGGTAGGTATGCTGATGCTTGGTAACCTGTTCAAAGAATCCGGTGTTGTAAGACAGCTGACAGAGACCGCATCCAACGCAATGATGTACATCGTAGTTATCCTGCTTGGTACATCTGTAGGTGCTACTACAAGTGCAGAGGCATTCTTAAATGTCAGCACATTGAAGATCGTACTACTTGGTCTGATCGCATTCGCATTCGGTACCGCAGCAGGTGTCCTGTTTGGAAAACTGATGTGCGTAGCCACACATGGCAAGGTAAATCCGCTGATTGGTTCAGCCGGAGTATCTGCCGTACCTATGGCAGCCCGTGTATCTCAGAAAGTAGGAGCGGAAGCAGATCCGACCAACTTCCTTCTGATGCATGCAATGGGACCGAACGTAGCCGGAGTTATCGGAACAGCCGTAGCAGCCGGAACATTTATGGCTATTTTCGGAGTAATGTAGCAACAGGAAGCGATTTGCTTGCTTGCAAGGGCAAATCGCGGTTGCTGTTGAAATGTCAGACTGTGCCATCAGGCACAGAAGGAAACTGTCAGGTTTCCTTAGCGCTGCGAGCAGCGCGTATCTGACAGTGAGGTAACAATCCTGGAGCTTAATAAACCTTATAATAATTGGAGGAAGATATAATGGCAGCAATTGAAAAGAAACCGATTAAGATTACGGAAACAGTTCTGCGTGATGCGCATCAGTCCCTGATCGCAACAAGACTTACCACAGAACAGATGCTTCCGATCGTAGATAAAATGGACAAAGTCGGATATCATTCCGTAGAGTGCTGGGGCGGAGCTACATTTGATGCATCCCTTCGTTTCCTGCATGAAGATCCATGGTCAAGACTTCGTAAATTCCGTGACGGATTCAAGAACACCAAACTTCAGATGCTCTTCCGTGGACAGAACATTCTTGGATACCGTCCATACGCAGATGATGTAGTAGAATACTTCGTTAAAAAATCTGTTGCAAACGGAATCGATATCATTCGTATTTTTGACTGTCTGAATGACCTTAGAAACCTTCAGACAGCAGTAAAAGCAGCTAACGCTGAGAAAGCAGAAGCACAGATCGCGCTTTCTTACACACTTGGAGATGCTTACACCTTGGATTACTGGGTAGACATCGCAAAGAGAATCGAAGATATGGGTGCAAACTCTATCTGTATCAAAGATATGGCAGGACTTCTTCTTCCGTACAAGGCAACAGAACTTGTCGGAGCATTAAAAGAAGCTGTTGATATCCCGATCCAGCTGCATACACATTACACATCAGGTGTTGCTTCAATGACATACTTAAAAGCAGTTGAAGCCGGTGTAGACGTGATCGATACCGCTATTTCACCGTTCGCACTTGGAACTTCTCAGCCGGCAACAGAAGTTATGGTTGAGACATTCAAGGGAACACCTTATGATACAGGATTTGACCAGAATCTTCTGGCTGAGATCGCTGATTACTTCCGTCCGATCCGTGACGAAGCACTTGACAGCGGACTTCTCAATCCGAAGAACCTTGGTGTTAACATCAAGACTCTTCTGTACCAGGTACCGGGTGGAATGCTTTCCAACCTTACTTCCCAGCTCAAAGAGCAGGGAGCAGAAGACAAGTTCTACGACGTACTTGAAGAAGTACCGAGAGTTCGTAAAGACCTTGGTGAACCACCGCTGGTTACTCCGTCATCACAGATCGTTGGTACACAGGCAGTATTCAATGTCCTGATGGGCGAACGCTACAAGATGGCAACAAAAGAGACGAAAGACATCCTGAGCGGAAAATACGGTGCAACTGTTAAACCGTTCAACCCGGATGTTGTTCAGAAAGTACTCGGAGACAATCCGGAAGTTATCACATGCCGTCCGGCAGACCTGATCCCGGATGAACTCGGAACTCTTGAAAAAGAGATGGAACAGTACAAAGAGCAGGATGAAGACGTACTCAGCTACGCACTCTTCCCGCAGGTAGCTACAGACTTCTTCAAATACCGCGAGGCACAGGAGAAGAAAGTAGATGCTACAATTGCAAAAGACGGAAGTTATCCGGTATAATAACGACGAACTGACGAAAGCTGTTACAGACAGTATTTTGTGAGCAAAACGTAACTTCAGGAGCCATAAAATTCGAGTTGAATTTTATGGCTCTTTTGCTTATAATAAAAAGGGTTGTGACCTTATTTATAATAGAAGTAAATGATTTTATAAAAAGGCACGTTTCTTATTTGGAGGCAAATTGTGAGCACAAAAAATGAGTTACTGATTAGAATTGATGAGAGATATCCGAAGTTCAGCAAGGGACAGAAGCGGCTTGCGGATTACATCAAAGAAAATTATGATAAAGCAGCCTTCCTGACGGCTGCAAAGATGGGAGAGGCAGTCGGTGTCAGCGAATCAACGGTTGTCCGTTTCGCAACACAGCTTGGATATAAAGGCTATCCCGAATTCCAGAAAGCACTGGGAGAACTGGTGCGTACCAAGCTGAATTCTATCCAGCGTATGGAAGTGACCTACGGACGGATCGACCGGAGCGAGATCCTGGCGACGGTTCTGCAGTCTGATATTGAGAAGATCAAGCAGACATTGGAATCTGTGGACAATCATGCATTTGAGCTGGCGGTGGATACGATTCTTGCGGCAAAAAAGGTTTATGTGATCGGAATCCGAAGCTGTGCACCGCTGGCAAAATTCCTGACTTTTTATCTGAATCTGATCTGTGAGGATGTGGTAGAGGTCGATACCAACAGTTCCAGCGAGATTTTTGAGCAGCTGATCCGGATCGGGGAAGAAGATGTGATCATCGGGATCAGTTTTCCGCGATATTCCATGCGTACTTTAAAAGCACTGGAATTTGCCAGCAACCGGAAAGCAAAGGTAATAACCTTGACCGACAGTGTGAATTCACCGATGAATCTCTATTCCTCCTGCAATCTGATCGCCAAGAGTGATATGGCATCTATCGTAGATTCCCTGGTTGCACCGCTCAGTGTGATCAATGCACTGGTGGTTGCACTCTGTATGAAGAAGCAGGATGATGTTATCGAGACACTGGAGACACTGGAGGACATCTGGGACGAATATCAGGTTTATTCCAGAGATGAGCTGGAGCCTGTAGAAGATGAGGTAAGGATCAAATGAGTAAAGTACTGATCGTAGGGGGCGGAGCTGCCGGTATGTTCGCATCGATTTTTGCGGCGAAAAATGGCAATGAAGTCCACGTATTTGAGAAAAATGAAAAACTTGGAAAGAAGCTTTTCATCACGGGAAAAGGCAGATGCAACGTCACCAATGCCTGTGACGTGGATGAACTTTTCCAGAATATGGTATCCAATGAGAAATTTATGTACAGCAGTTTTTACGGATTTACCAACCAGGATGTGATGGATTTCTTTGAAAATGCAGGATTGCGTCTGAAAACAGAGCGTGGCAACCGTGTATTTCCGCAGTCGGATCATTCTTCGGATGTTATTCGCACGCTGGAGATGGAAATGAAGCGAAATGGAGTACACATCCATCTTTATTCCAATGTAGAAAAGGTTGTGGCAGAGGATGGAAGATTTTCCTATCTTGTCATGGCAGATGGAAGCAAAGAAGAAGGGGATGCCTGCATTATCGCAACCGGTGGTGTCAGCTATCAGACAACAGGTTCCACCGGAGATGGCTATCGCTTTGCAGAAGCGATGGGACACAAGATCACCGAACCTGCACCTTCCCTGGTTCCGATGAATGTCAGAGAAGAGTACATTCCGGCACTGATGGGGCTTTCCCTCCGGAATGTCCAGGCAACGGTCTATGACGGAAAGAAAGAGCTGTACAGTGATTTCGGAGAAATGTTATTCACCCACTTTGGAGTAAGCGGACCACTGATCATCAGTGCGAGTGCCTATGTAGGTAAAATCCTGCAGAAAAAGCATGAGTTAAAGCTGGTGATCGATCTGAAACCGGCACTTTCCGAAGAGCAACTGGATGCGAGAGTACTGCGGGAATTTGATGCAAACCATAATAAACAGTTTAAAAATGCAGTCACCGGACTGTTTCCGGCAAAATTACTTCCGGTCATGATCCACTTAAGCGGCATTGATCCGGAGAAGAAGGTCAATGTGATCACAAAAGAAGAGCGGATGAATTTCGTCCATCTGATTAAGCATTTTACTGTGACACTGACCGGGCTTCGGGATTTCAAAGAGGCAATTATTACACGGGGCGGCGTAAAAGTCAAAGAAGTCAATCCGTCTACGATGGAGTCAAAGCTGGTACAGGGACTGTATTTTGCAGGGGAAGTGCTGGATCTGGATGCACTGACCGGTGGATTCAATCTGCAGATCGCATGGTCGACTGCATATGCGGCAGGAAGTAATATCTGGTAGTTTTTGGATTATAGATATCGCACAGCAATCCAGAGATGGCGTAAACAGGAAATGATCCGGATGGAAGGTGAGAAAAGCTGAGGATGAGAATATCAGCGGAAAGCCGGAAAAGGAACCGTCAGATCTGGACAGGAACAGAAAATGTGAGTGAAACAGGGAGGATATAAAATGGGATATAATATCGCAATTGACGGACCGGCAGGTGCCGGAAAGAGCACGATCGCAAAACTGGTTGCAAAGGAACTGGGATTCATCTATGTAGATACCGGGGCAATGTACCGCGGGCTTGCCGTACATTTTCTGAAAAAAGGGATCGTACCGGGAGAAGTAGAGAAGATCGAGGCAGCATGCGAGGATGCAAAGGTAGAGCTTGGTTATGAAAATGGTGTGCAGCAAGTCTATTTGAATGGAGAAAACATCACTTCACAGCTTCGTGAGGAAGCGGTTGGAAATATGGCATCCGTAAGCTCGGCAGTACCGGCAGTCCGTGCAAAGCTTCTGGATCTGCAGAGGAATCTTGCAAAAGAAAAAGATGTCGTTATGGACGGAAGAGATATCGGAACCAATGTACTTCCGAATGCGGACGTTAAAGTGTATCTGACTGCAAGTGTAGAATGCCGCGCAATGCGCCGGTTCAAAGAACTGGAAGGAAAAGGAGAAGCCTGTGATTTTGAACAGATCAAGCAGGATATCCAGGAAAGAGACGAGCGCGATATGACAAGAGAGATCGCACCGCTTAAGCAGGCTGAAGATGCAACGCTGATCGACAGCTCTGAGATGGGAATTGACGATGTGGTGAAGGCAATTATTGCACTGAAGAAATAAAAATCAAGGATTTTCTACCAACCATCAATATTCGGTGGTTGGTAGTTTTTCGCCTAAAAACAGGTAGAAAAGTAACAAAAGTACCTTTTTGGGTGCTTTTGTTGTGCATTAAAAAGCTGCGGGTTTGTCAAATAAAATAGATAAAAGTAATGGATTTTCTTCGCAATAAAAGTAAAAAATGACGAAAAAAGCAATTAAAACGTAATTAGGCGTGAGTAACCATTTACCTTTTATGCAAAATGTGTTATAAATATTAAAAGAGACGTATTACAAATGTAATGATTTAAGAGGGTTGGGTTCACTTATGTACAGAAAGAAAACTTCCAGTTGGCTAAAACACTGGGATTTTATTTTGTTAGATTTAATATTGTTGGAAGTATCTTATTTACTTGCTCAGTGGTTACGTCATGGGACTGCATATTACAGAGAAGCACCGCTTTATCGGAATGTATTTTTTACAATTGCGGCGATCGATCTGGTTGTTGGCCTGACGATGGGAAGCTACAGAGGAATCTTGAGGAGAGGATACTGGTTGGAGGCTAAGGCAGTCGCAAAGCACGCGATCATCGTGACCGTGTGTGTGATTGTCTATTTGTTTGCAATGAAAGAGTCAAGCAATTACTCACGAGTTGTCACATTTGCATTCCCGATCATATCGATCTGCGTATTATATATAGGAAGGATTTTGTTGAAAAAATGGCTTTCCAAGCACAGAGGCCCTGCATCAGGGAAAAGAGCGATCCTTCTGATCGGTGGAAAAAAGAATTATAGAGAAATTGTGGAGGCATTTACCGGCAATCCCTACAGTGAGTTTCATGTAATGGGGATTGGAATTATTGATGCAAAAGAAAATGAAATTCCAAATTATCATGGATTCCCGGTATTTTGTGGAGAGAGTGCGATTGAAGATTTTGCACAGTTGAACTGGGTGGATGAAGCACTTTTCAGCATTCCGACAGAGCTTGTGCTTCCGGATAAACTGATCGAAAATTTCGGTATCATGGGAATTACCGTACATATCAAGCTGGCAAGAGTTGCGGATGATTCTTCCAACCAGATTGTGGAAAAGCTGGAAGGATATACGGTGCTTTCGACCAGCATCAATATGGTAAGCACCGGTCAGATGATCTTCAAAAGGACGATGGATATCTCCGGAGGACTGGTTGGAATGCTACTGACAGGTATCATTTTTATCTTTGTAGCACCAATCATTTATATTAAGTCACCGGGACCGATCTTCTTCAAGCAGATGCGAATTGGTAAAAATGGTAAGAAGTTCAATATTTATAAATTCCGAAGCATGTATATGGATGCGGAAGAGCGGAAGAAAGAACTGATGGCGCAGAACGATATCAAAGATGGTATGATGTTCAAGATGGATAACGATCCGCGTATTATCAAAGGAATCGGAAATTTTATCCGTGATTACTCTCTGGATGAATTCCCGCAGTTCTGGAATGTGCTCAAAGGTGATATGAGCCTTGTGGGAACCAGACCGCCTACAGTAGATGAGTGGGAAAAATATGAGATGCATCACCGCTCCAGACTGGCATTCAAGCCGGGACTTACCGGTATGTGGCAGGTCAGCGGAAGAAGTAATATCACAGACTTTGAAGAAGTCGTAAGACTGGATACCGAGTATATTAAAAAATGGAGTCCGGGGTTGGATATTAAGATTCTGTTTAAGACCGTGGCTGTTGTGCTGGGGAAGGTTGGATCGAAGTAGGAAAGAAGAAAAGCGGGTGGCAGGGTAAAACCTGTTGCCTGCTTGTGGAGGATATCAAAGTATAAAGCACATATTGGTAAAAAAGTAGATGTGTTTTATACTTTGATATTTATGCTGTATATTAGATAAGTTATAAATATATAAGGAGAAGCAGAATGAAAGGAATTATTCTTGCGGGTGGTTCAGGAACCAGATTATATCCGCTGACAATGGTAACATCCAAACAGTTATTACCGATTTATGACAAACCGATGATCTATTATCCGATGTCTGTACTGATGAATGCAGGGATACGGGATATCCTGATCATCTCGACACCAGCAGATACGCCGAGATTTCAGGAGCTTTTAGGGGATGGACATCAGTTTGGTGTCAATCTGTCTTATGCGGTACAGCCATCGCCGGATGGACTTGCGCAGGCATTTATCATTGGAGCTGACTTTATCGGAGATGAGCCGGTCGCAATGGTGCTTGGAGATAACATCTTTGCCGGACATGGACTGAAAAAAAGATTGAAGGCAGCAGTAGAGAATGCCGAAAGCGGAAAAGGAGCAACCGTGTTCGGATACTATGTGGATGATCCAGAACGTTTTGGAATCGTGGAGTTTGATAAGGATGGAAAAGCTATCTCAATCGAAGAAAAACCAGAGAAGCCAAAGAGCAATTACTGTGTAACCGGACTGTATTTCTATGATAACCGAGTTGTGGAGTATGCGAAAAATCTGAAACCGTCTGCAAGAGGCGAGCTGGAGATCACCGATCTGAACCGGATCTATCTGGAAGAAGGAGATCTGAATGTGGAACTTCTGGGACAGGGATTTACCTGGCTGGATACCGGAACCCATGAATCTCTGGTGGATGCGACAAACTTTGTCAAAACGATCGAACAGCATCAGCACAGAAAGATCGCGTGTCTGGAAGAGATCGGATATCTGAATGGATGGATTTCAAAAGATGAAGTGCTGAAGGTCTATGAGGTACTGAAGAAGAACCAGTATGGTCAGTATCTGAAAGATGTATTAGACGGAAAATACCAGGAACATTTGTACTAGGAAGAAAAGATGAGGGATAAAAAGATGACGATTATTGTGACCGGCGGTGCCGGATTTATTGGAAGTAATTTTATATTTCATATGTTAGACAAGTATCCGGATTATCGGATCGTGTGCGTGGATAAGCTGACTTATGCAGGAAATTTATCAACACTTGCACCAGTGATGGACAATCCGAACTTCTGTTTCTGCAAGATTGATATCTGCGACCGGGAAGCAATCTATCAGTTATTTGAGGAAGAACACCCAGATATGGTCGTGAACTTTGCAGCGGAATCCCATGTAGACCGTTCCATCGAGAATCCGGAAGTCTTCCTGGATACCAATATCAAGGGAACAGCCGTAATGATGGATGCTTGCAGAAAGTATGGAATCCAGAGATACCATCAGGTATCAACGGACGAAGTATACGGAGATCTTCCACTGGACAGACCGGATCTTTTCTTTACGGAAGAGACACCGATCCATACCAGTTCCCCGTACAGCAGTTCCAAAGCAGGAGCGGATCTTCTGGTGCTTGCTTACCACAGAACCTACGGGCTCCCGGTGACGATTTCCCGTTGCTCCAATAACTATGGGCCGTATCATTTCCCGGAGAAGCTGATTCCGTTGATGATTGCAAATGCACTGGCAGATAAGCCACTTCCGGTATATGGGGAAGGTTTAAATGTACGTGACTGGCTTTATGTCGAGGATCATTGCCGTGCAATCGATTTGATCATCCATAAGGGAAGAGTCGGAGAAGTCTACAACGTAGGTGGTCACAATGAGATGCGAAATATTGATATCGTCAAGATCATCTGCAAGGAGCTTGGAAAACCGGAAAGTCTGATCACGCATGTGACAGACCGTAAGGGACATGATATGCGCTATGCCATTGATCCGACCAAGATCCACAACGAGCTTGGATGGCTTCCGGAAACAAAATTTGAAGATGGGATTAAGAAGACGATCCAGTGGTATCTGGACAATCAGGACTGGTGGAAGACCATCATTTCCGGAGAGTATCAGAACTATTACGAAAAAATGTATGGGAACCGATAGGTGAGGACAGAAAATGAAAGTATTTGTAACAGGCGTGGCAGGACAGCTCGGTCACGATGTAATGAATGAACTGAATAAAAGAGGATACGAAGGGATCGGAAGCGACCTGGCATCGGAGTATGCAGGTGTGCAGGACGGAAGTGCTGTCACGAAGATGACCTATGTATCCATGGATATCACGGATAAAGAAGCGGTAGAACACACACTTCTGGAGATTAAACCGGATGTGGTGATTCACTGTGCAGCATGGACGGCAGTTGATCTGGCGGAAGATGATGACAAGGTAGAAAAGGTACGCGCCATTAATGCCGGAGGAACAGAAAATATCGCAAAGGCTTGTAAAAAGCTGGACTGCAAGATGATCTATATTTCAACGGATTATGTGTTTGACGGACATGGAACCGAGCCGTGGGAGCCAGACTGCAAGGACTACAAGCCACTGAATGTATACGGACAGACCAAATTGGAGGGAGAACTGGCAGTCAGCCAGAACCTGGAAAAATATTTCATTGTCCGGATTGCGTGGGTATTTGGTGTGAATGGAAAGAACTTTATCAAAACCATGCTGAACGTGGGAAAGACATATGATACTGTCCGGGTGGTATCCGATCAGGTGGGAACACCGACTTATACCTATGATCTGGCAAGACTGCTAGTGGATATGGCAGAGAGCGAAAAGTATGGTTACTATCATGCGACAAACGAAGGTGGCTATATCAGTTGGTATGACTTTACCTGCGAAATCTATAAACAGGCGGGATATACAACGAAAGTAGTGCCAGTGACTACGGAAGAGTATGGACTTTCCAAGGCGGCAAGACCGTATAACAGCAGACTGGATAAGAGCAAGCTTGCGGAAGCTGGATTTGAAGTGCTTCCGACCTGGCAGGATGCGTTAGGAAGATATCTGAAAGAGATTGAGTATTAGAAAAGATTGAAATGGAAGTTGTGAGTGAAAAGAAAACGCTTTCGCTCACATTATATAAAAAAGACTGATGTAATAGAGGAAAGAAAGATGGGACAGATTACAGTTGAGAAAAATGTAGGTGGGATTGAAGGACTTTGTGTGATCACTCCGGCGGTTCATGGGGATGCACGCGGATATTTTATGGAAACCTACAATGAGAATGATATGAAAGAGGCAGGAATTGATACCAAGTTCGTACAGGATAATCAGTCCATGTCTACTAAGGGCGTTCTTCGCGGACTTCATTTTCAGAAACAGTATCCGCAGTGCAAGCTGGTTCGTGCAGTGAGAGGAACGGTATTTGATGTGGCAGTCGATCTCCGTGCGGACTCTAAGACCTATGGAAAATGGTATGGAGTAGAGCTTTCGGCTGAGAACAAGAAGCAGTTCCTGATTCCGGAAGGATTTGCACATGGATTCCTGGTGCTGAGTGAAGAAGCGGAGTTCTGTTATAAGGTAAATGATTTCTACCATCCGAATGATGAAGGTGGAATGGCATGGAATGATCCGGAGATTGGAATTGAATGGCCACAGGTGAAAGGGGAATATCCGGGAAGTGCAGTAGCAGATGGGTATGAATTGGCGGATGGAACGAAGCTGAATCTGAGTGAGAAAGATCAGAAGTGGCTTGGACTTGCGGATACATTTAAGTTTTAGTAGTAGATAAGTAGGTAAGAAATGCAGCAGGAAAAAGATGTGTAGTATATAGATTTGGCAAACGTCATAATAATAAGCACATTATTAAAATGCTAGAATAAAAGTCTTCCAAATGACTGAAATGTAAGGAGAAGACAGAGCAAAGAGGGAGTGGAAATATGATTATTACAAGAGCACCTTTCCGTGTAAGTTTTTGCGGTGGAGGAAGTGATTTGCCTAGCTTTTATGAAAAGTATGGTGGTTGTGTACTGAGTACAACAATTCGTAAGTATATGTATCTCACCATTCATAACTATTTTGAAAAGGATCAAATAGTTTTGAAATATTCAAAAACAGAAATAGTACATGACTATTCAGAAATTGAACATCGTATTTTTAAACAGTGCTTAGAAGATTTTGGACTAAAAGGTGTTGAACTTTCGTCAATGGCAGATATTCCAGCAGGTACAGGACTCGGTTCATCAAGTACTTTTACAATAGCTTTACTCCAATTGCTTAATACATACACAGGTCGGTATGTTTCGAAGTACAAACTTGCAAAAGATGCTTGTACAGTTGAAATTGAAAAATTGGGAGAACCAATCGGAAAACAAGATCAGTTTGCAGCGGCGTTTGGTGGACTTAAATTTTATGAATTTATGCCGAATGGTTTTGTAAATGTTGAACCTATTATTATGAAGCCAGAAAGTTATGAAAAATTAGAGAATAACCTACTAATGTTTTATCTTGGAGGGACGCACTCTGCTTCGGCGATTCTTAAAGAACAATCAAAGAATGTTCAGAAGATTGACAAGGCAGCCGTTCAAAAAAAGATGTGCGATATAGCAAGAACTTTAAAAAATGAACTGCAAAGTAATAAAGTTGATGCTATGGGTGAATTGTTGCATGAAAACTGGATGCTGAAACGGTCCCTTGCATCGGGAATTTCTAATCCGCTTATTGATGAGACTTATGAACTTGCTATGCGAGCAGGAGCAACGGGAGGGAAACTTCTTGGAGCCGGTGGAGCTGGATTTATGATTTTCTATGTTCCTGAAGAAAAACATAAATCAGTCAAAAAAGCATTATCACATCTTCGGGAAATGGAGTTTGAGATGGATAATTCAGGAGCATCTATCGTAATGACAGACAGAGAGTTTATATAAAGTATATGAGGGAAAACAGATATTACGTTATTGCACAAAATGAAAGTATAAATAATATCATAAGATTTGAAAATGTAATCTGTTTTTGATTCTTTAATCGTCAGTAATTTGAAACTATTACATTAAAGATTGGTTGATGCAATTAAATCAGATGTAGTGAAAAATATAATGCTATTATTTGTGGAATAATAAGTTAAGAATAAAAAGATATTTGATATTTATAGTAAGAAATATTGATAAAAGTAGGAGCAATACTAACGGATAGGTTAAGCCATTGTGTGAGAATAGGTGCTTCTAATCAGATTAAAATTGGAGGGAAAATAATGAATATTTTTGTTGCAGGTGGTGCGGGATTTATTGGCAGTCATTTGTGTGATGCGCTTCTTCAAAAAGGAAATAATGTTATTGTTGCAGACAAATTAATTATGGGAAAACAGAATATTGAACATCTTATATCTAATCCCAACTTTAAATTTTATGAATTGGAGTTGGCGGAAGAATGTAATGTTGATAGAGTTTTTGAGGAAAATGAGATTGATGTGGTATATCATCTGGCGGCAAATTCTGATATTCAAAAAGGCGGAAAAGAACCAACAATCGATTTTAATGATACCCTTCTTACAACTAGAACAATTTTGGAGGGAATGCGCAAACATGGTGTAAAGAATATGTTCTTTGCTTCGACATCGGCAGTTTATGGCGAAATGTTGGATATAAAACTGACAGAAACCACAGGAGGAATTAAGCCTGTTTCCTATTATGGAGGAGCAAAATTGGCATCTGAAGCTTTGATATCTTCATATGTTTCAATGTGTGATATGAATGCAGTTATTTTTAGATTTCCAAATGTAATTGGACCACGTTTGACGCATGGCGCAGTTTTTGATTTTATTAGAAAACTAAGAAAAAATCCACGAACATTGGAAATCCTAGGAGATGGTACACAGTGCAAACCATATATTTATGTACGAGATCTTGTTGAGGTAATTACAAAGTTGACAGAAAACTTTAGACCAGGTGAGGATGTTTATAATATTAGTGTAGAAAGCGAAGGGACAACAGTAACACATATTGCGGAAATTGTTGTGGAGGTTTTGGGGCTTTCCGATGTTAAGTTTGAGTATACTGGTGGTGATAGAGGGTGGAAAGGTGATGTGCCTAGATTTAGTTATGACATATCTAAAGTGCTTTCTACAGGATGGAAACCAAAATATACTTCAGATGAAGCGGTAAGACAGACTGTTAAAGATGCAGTGAAAGCAGGTATGTGAGAAAAAAGATGGAAAGGAAATATATTGCAGTAATTCAAGCAGGAGGGAAAGGGACTCGAATGCGCGAATTAACACATGATGAGATTCCAAAGCCACTTTTGGATATCAATGGAAAACCAATGATAGAGTGGCAAATTTTACAATTGAAAAAATACGGAATTAATAAATTTATATTAATTATTGGTCATTTGGGTGAAAAAATTGAAGAATATTTTTTAGATGGTTCTAAATGGAATGTTGACATTAAGTATATTCGGAAAAATATACCGCTTGGTTCAGCCGGGGCTTTGTATTATGTGAGGAGATATGCAGAAGAAAGAGATATAATCCTTGTTTTTGGCGATGTAATGTTTGAAATCGATTGGAATCGTTTTATCGAATTTCATGAGAAAAAAAATGGAATGGTAACACTTTTGGCGCATCCAAATGCTCATCCATATGATTCAGACTTGTTGGTTGTAGATAAGGATGATAGAGTCAAAAAAATTGATTCAAAGAATAATATTCGGAATTACAATTACAAGAATTGTGTGAACGCGGGGCTTTCGATTTTTAAGGGGAATTTGTTAGAAAAAATAATAGAAGAAAGGAAAATGGATTATGAATCGGAGCTTGTTGAACCACTAATACAAAGAGGAAAAGTGTATGCGTATAATACGCCAGAGTATGTCAAAGATGCTGGAACACCAGACAGATTTGCGCTGGTATGTAAAGAGCAACTTGACGGAATATGGGAAGCAAAGTGTTTAAAGAATAGACAGAAAGCGGTGTTTCTTGACAGAGATGGAACTATAAATATGCATAAGGGTTTTCTTAATAGTGTAGATGATTTTGAACTTATTACGGGAGCGGCAGAGGGAATAAAAGAATTGAATCAATCGTTATATTTAGCTATTGTGGCCACAAATCAACCTGTTATAGCAAGAGGAGAATGCACTTTGAAGCAACTTGACCATATTCATCAGAAAATGGAAACGGAACTGGGGAAAGAGGGAGCCTTTTTGAATGATATTTTCTTTTGCCCGCATCATCCGCATAAAGGGTATGAAGGAGAAGTTGTAGAATTTAAGATTGACTGTAATTGTCGCAAGCCAAAGATAGGTATGCTTCTTATGGCGGCCGATAAATACAACATTGATTTATCACAATCTTGGTATGTTGGAGATACGACAATGGATATTAAGACTGGTATTAATGCGGGGATGCGAACTGTTTTAGTAAAGACAGGTGAAGCTGGTAAAGATGGAAAATATGATGTGAAGCCAACTGCGATAAAGGAAAATTTACTAGAAGCTATAAGATATATTTTGAAAAATGAATAAAAGAAAGTGAGTTGAAAAATGAATTATATTAGTAAACTTAAGGAGTATTGTGAGCGAGAAATAGCCGTAATTAATAACCTTAATATGAATTCAATTAATCAAGTAATGAACATTTTGGAAACTGCTCGTTTGGAAGAAAAGAATATTTTTATTTGTGGTAATGGAGGATCAGCTGCGACTGCAAGTCATTACTGTTGCGATTTTAATAAAGGTGTAAGTGAGAATCAAGAAAAAAAATATAATTTTGAATGTCTGAATGATAACATTCCCACTCTGATGGCAATTTCGAATGATATTGGATATGAAGAAATTTTCAGATTTCCTCTAAAAAATAAAATGAAAAGCGGCGATATTTTAATTGGAATTTCAGGTTCTGGAAATTCGAAGAATGTTGTTAATGCAATGGAGTATGCTAAAAGCATTGGAGGAACTACTATTGCAATTGTTGGTTATTCAGGAGGGAAAATGAAGAAAATAGCTGACTACAATATTCATGTAAATATTAATAATATGCAGATTTCTGAAGATATTCATATGATGTTAGATCACATGATGATGTATGTACTTAGCCATTAGTGGATAGTGAGGAGAAAATAGTGGGAGTTAATACAAATAGAATAAAATTTTTAAATACATATGTTGATAATTTAACAGCAACTGAGGCGAAAAATGTGGTGGACAAATTGATTCAAGAAAGTGGGAATCATTATGTTGTAACACCAAATTCTGATATTGTGGTGAAAATGCAGGATGATGCAGAACTCAAAAAAATTTGTGATAAAGCTGATTTGATTTTAACAGACGGACAAATTGTGGTTAAGTTATCGCGTTATTTGGGAAATCCCATAAAAGAGCGAGTTTGTATGACAGATTTTGTTTGGAATATTTTTGACCTAGCAATTGAAAAAAATTATAAAGTGTTCCTTTTTGGAGGAAAAGAAGAAGTTTTATTTAAGGCGACAGAAAATATAAAAAAAAAGCTTCCGAAATTGAATATTGTGGATTCTTATTCGCCACCGTTTGGATTTGAAAAAGATGGAATAAAACTAGAGGAAGCTAATAGACGAATCAAGGAGAGTAAAGCAGACATTTTGATTGTTTTCTTAGGATGTCCAAAACAGGAGAAGTTTATATATCAGAATAAAGATAAATATCAAATACCAATATCCATTACTATGGGCGGATGTGTTGATTTTATAGCGGGTGAAGTTAAAAGAGCACCTATATGGATGCAGAATATTGGTCTTGAATGGTTTTTTAGATTTCTACAAGAACCGAGACGTATGTTCCGTAGATATTTTATAGATGATATAAAAATTTTTGGAATGGTTCATAAGTATCGCAAGAAAAATAAGATCTAAAATGTTTAGGATTGCATTAACAGAAGGAGTTTTAATATGCTTGAAAGTATTGCTGCGGGCATAGTGTTGTTTAATCCTCAAAAAGAAAGATTTGAAGAAAGTTTAGATCATCTTAAAGAGCAAGTGGGGACGATATATATATTTGATAATTCAGCTGCTTCTACCGATAGCTATGATGAAAGTATTGTGTATTTATCAGAAAAAAGAAATTGTGGGATAGCATATGCACTTAATCGTATTATGGAACGGGCAAAAGAAGATGGGTATAATTGGGTAATAACTATGGATCAGGATTCAGTGATACCCGATGGAATGATTTGTGGTTTTGAAAAGAATATTAAAGAGCATGAGAATGTTGGAATTGTGTGTCCTCAGGTTATTGATAAGAGAAGAAGATACATTCAAATAGAAAATAATTCCATGGAAGAGTATGTAGATTTTTGTATTACATCTGCATCATGTACTTCAGTTGAAGCGTGGGAAAAATGTGGAAAGTTTGATGAATGGATGTTTATAGATCTCGTTGATAATGATTTTTGTAAGAGAATGACATTGTGTGGTTATAAAATTTTGAAGCTTAACAAATGGATATTGGATCAAGAGTTTGGAAAAATAATTCCCAAAAGTAAAAAAAAGCAAGAGTTTTGGATTGGTATTAGCAGAATACTTCATAATCAGAATTTTGCAAAATTTTCATACAAGAAATTTGTTAGTCCTTTGAGAGTATATTATACAAATCGTAATATTATTTATTTGAATAAAAAATTGAAGAAATATGGATCAGTTGGCTATGAAAACTATAATTGTAAGGGATATTTGGGATACATTATTAGTTTTATGATACCAAGTATTTTACGGGCACAAGAAAAAGGCAAAGTTTTAAAAGCTACAATTAAGGGCATTAAAGACGGCTTGAATTCGAAACCTATGGAGTGGTCTAAATAAGGATAGAGGGTCTGACTTAACATGTGTACACAAAGATTATATGCTGGTATTGTTTCATACAATCCAGATATTGAAAGATTAAGAGAAAATATTTGTGCTATAAATAATCAGGTCTCTGAGGTGATTGTTTTTGACAATGGATCCGATAATTTTGAGGCTGTAGAAGAAATTATATTAGAATTCAAAAATGTTAGATTAATAAAATCTGATAAGAATATAGGAATAGCAGCAGCGTTAAACAGAATGATGCAATGGGGATTCGATTTGAGTTATAAATGGATGCTAAGTTTAGATCAAGACTCAGTTTGTAGTGATGATTATGTAAAAAAAATGTTGCCATATTTAACAATTCAACCTAATTTGGGGATTGTTGCACCAGTTATTGTCGATCGAAATATAGGAATAATTGGTCATAATCCAACATCAGAGTATAGTTATGTTAATACTTGTATCACATCAGGGGCATTTTCAAATTTATTAGCATGGGGAAAAATAGGTAAATATGATGAAAGTATGTTTATTGATTCTGTTGATTTTGAATTTTGTTATCGTATGCGTAAATATGGGTATGGAGTTATTCAAGTGAAAAAAGTACAGCTTTTGCATGAATTGGGAAATAGTCAAAAGCGAAGATTTCTATGCTGGAAGATTGATGTTACGGGACATTCTGCTTTTAGAAAATATTATATTGCTAGAAATAATGTCTATTATCCGCTGAAACATCATTTGTGGTTACGGTTCATTCGAGGCAATATCCGTAATATTAAGTTGTTGGGTGTTGTTCTTTTATATGAAGATAAAAAGAACGAAAAAATTAGAGCTATATGTAGAGGATGGAGAGAAGCTTTTTCTATGAGGATGAGAAAAGATGTTGATTAATTTTGTAGTTTCAACTATTGGAACATCAGGGGGAATAGAAGTTATATATAAATATGTGGATATGCTTATATTACGAGGATATGATGTTTGCGTGTATAAGGAACTTAAAGCAAGTAATATGCATAGATACAAATATAAAATTAAAAATATAATACATCAAGTATATTGTACAGCAAAAAACCTTATTCAAAAGCGGAAATATGAGCATCTAGTAGATAAATTTGTATGGGAAATATCTGATAATACAGTACGAGATGCGGATGTAATTGTTGCAACTGCATGGCCAACTGCTTATAAGGTTATAAAGTTATCAGATATTAAGGGAGAGAAATATTATTTTATTCAAGGATATGAAGTGTGGGATAATGAAGAGTTAGTAAAAAAATCTTATTTGTTTCCAACTAAAAAAATTGTTGTTTCAACATGGATAAATAATTGCTTGAAGAGAGATTTGGGAATTGGACCATTTCCAGTTGTGTATAACGGAATAGACTTGGAGCTTTTTCATTCAGTAAAAATACAAAAAGAAAAGAGAACTAAAAATTTTTTAATGCTCAATCATGATCTCCCGGAAAAAGGGGTAAGTAATGGATTGAAAGTGTTTGAAAATATAATGAATAATTATGAAAATTGTAGACTTCGCATGTTTGGAATGAATGATGGAGGAAAACTCCCAGAGTATGTCGAATATTATCGAGATCCGACAAAAGAAAAACTTGTAGAATTGTATTCTATGTCAGATATTTTTATTTTTCCGAGCATTTCAGAGGGATGGGGGCTTACTCCATTAGAAGCAATGGCTTGTGGATGTATAGTCGTTGGAACTAGGACAGGTTTTGTTGAAGATATTGGACGACATAAGGTGAATATGATGATTTCTGATCCTGGCGATGTAGAAGGAATGATAAATAATATTTATGAGATTTTAGAGGATGAAAAGCTAGAAACAAATATAAGGAATAATTCAAAAGAGTGTATAAAAATGCTTAATTGGGAATTGTCTTGTGATAGATTAGAAGAAATATTATTAGAAAGTAGGAAGTATAGGCAAGATGGTAAATAAAGTTAAATTGAGCAAAATTTATTATGTTCTGCTGATTATATTTATTATAAATGATGTGTTTTCTGAATCTCAATTGGTTAATTTTTCGGGTATATCTGTTGTGTTAACTGTTGTGAGATATTTGGATTTAGGTATATTGGTTGTTGCATTTTTTTACAGAAATTTGAATGTTAAGAAAAATATTATAATGCTTTTTGGAATTATAAGTATTTTTATCTTTTTTAATTTGTCAATTGAAGGAAGTGGGATTTCTTTATTGCCGGTTCTTTTATTTACATTGATGTCTAGAGATTATTCATTAGAGAAGATTTTTAAAGTTACAATTGTTTCGTTGCTTGTTGCACATCTTTTGGTAATAATGTGTACTTGGGGCGGATTACTGGAGGATAATATTGGAAGTAGATATATAGGATATTCGTCAAGCTTATTTGGAGGATATTATCAAAGACATAGTATGGGGTTTTTAGTACATAATCAAATACCACTTTTTTTTATGATTTTATATTTTTATATTATTCCAAGAGAGAATGAGTATCTAAGTTTAGGAAAAGAAGAACAATTAAAAGAAGACGGTGATACGCTTACCTTTATTCCGGAAAAAA
>OLQX01000587.1_pt1 | contig 41779 bp, 29 predicted proteins | sample 1672581 | NCBI WGS metagenome assembly OLQX01 (sample SAMEA3136701, study PRJEB25190) | human gut metagenome | reverse complement strand
ATCGGAATGCCCAGCGAACAGAAACATAATATTTCGTTTATACCGTTTTTCTTTTTCATTACATATAAAATTCTGACTTGTGAAAGGACGCTTATGGTTGCCCCTTCACAACCTATAAAAGCACTACAGAATCTGCGACACTACGTCAATTAAACTCCGGGTTATTCATATCTCAATGCATCGATTACTTCCATCTTGGCTGCCTTGTTTGCAGGATAGTATCCGAAGAATACTCCTGTCAGCATGGAGAAGAATAAGGAAAGTACAATAGCGGATAAAGACGGCCGTACCGACATAATAATGTAGCTTGAATATTCAGAATACATATTCTGGATCACAAACTCCGCTGCTTTGCCTAATACAAATCCATTAAACACCCCGATCAATATCCCGATCATTCCACCAAAGATACAGAGTACGATCGCTTCTATGACAAACTGCATACGGATGGTGCTCCTCTTCGCTCCAAGTGCCATCCGGACACCGATCTCCCTTGTACGCTCGGTAATAGACACAAGCATAATGTTCATGACACCGACACCGCCTACGATCAATGAGATCAATGCAATGCCGGACACTGCGATCGTGATCACATTAATGACGGTATTGATCATTCCCATATCAGACGCCATATTATAGGTAGTAACATGGAAATTTTTATTGTTTGCATATTTCTCTTCAAAAAAGTTTGTAACATCTGTCGTTGCCTGATCGATATCTGCCAGGGAATTGACCATCAGGTTAAAGTTTGTGTAACCGGACTGATCCTTTCCCATCAGCTTAAAACAGGTCTGGATTGGAATAAACATTGTAGTAGAACGGTCTTTTTCCGGGACGCTGGTGTCCACCTTGCCAAAAAGTGCTGCATTATATTCGTATATGCCTACAATTGTAAAATTATATAGATTTCCATCGCTGCCTGCATAAGTGATCTGTTCTCCTATTGGATTCTCATCTCCAAAATACTGCTTTGCCATGGTATCTGCCACAATGCAGACGTTCTTCTTTGTTTTGTTATCCTGTTTTGTAAGGTTTCTTCCGGCATACATCTTTAATTTCATATAATCAATATACTCGGAAGTAGTCCCCTGAACAGATACATTGGCATAAGTATTTTTATCCTGCCGAATCTGTCCGTTTCCAAGAAATTCAGAAGCTGCTATTCCATCAAATTCATCCGGATATTTTTCCACCAGTTCATCGATCATCTCCTGTGTCACAAAGTCCGATGTTTTCATTTCCGGGTATTCCCAGGTATCCCAGTCTGCATCATCTTCCGGATATCTTGCATCCACATATGCCTGAACCGTATTGCCACCCAGTGAATTTAAGGTGGATGTCAAAGTAGTCTGAATGGAATTACCGATCGTCGTGATCGTGATGACTGCACTGATACCGATTATAATTCCTAACATGGTCAGAATCGAACGCATTTTATTGCTGAAAATGCTGGTGATCGCCTCTTTTATATTTTCCAAAAACATCAGCCTTCACCTCCATTATCTGACACGATATTACCATCCAAGATCGTAACGATCCGTTTTGTCTCCGCCGCAAGTTCCTGTGAGTGTGTGATCAAAACGATGGTTTTTCCCTGCTCCTCATGCAGCTTATGAAAAAGATCCATGACCATATGTCCGGTCTTGGAATCCAACGCTCCGGTCGGCTCATCCGCTAAGATGATCGCCGGATCATTTATCATTGCGCGTGCGATCGCCACCCGCTGTTTCTGTCCGCCGGAAAGCTCGTTTGGTTTATGAAAAGCCCGTTCCTCCATGCCAACCATTTTTAACATTTCCATGGCACGTTCTTTTTGATTTTTTTCCTTCTCAGTACTATATAACAGCGGAACCATGACATTTTTTAATGCATTTGCCTTCGGAAGAAGGTTAAAATTCTGGAAAACAAAACCGATTCTTTTATTTCGGATTGCACTTCGCATGGAATCATCCATTTTATTTACATCTTTTCCCTCCAGAAAGTAAGTTCCCTCGGTCTGACGGTCCAGAACACCGATAATATTCATCAATGTACTTTTTCCGGAACCGGACTCACCGACGATGGAGACAAATTCTCCCTGATCGACTGACAGGCTGATCCCATTTAAAATCTGCAGTTCATTCGGCTTGCCTATGTAATAACGTTTTATAATATTCTCCATACGGATTACTGGTTCACTCACGATCATTCTGCCTCCGTACTCATCATGCCTTCTGTGTCAAGTGCCTGATTGGAATATATCTGTTCCGGAGTAAACACCTGACCTTCGGTGACAGAAAATGTATTATCGTAGATCAGCTGGTCGCCCTCTTTCAGATCGCCGCCTGTCACTTCTGTATAATAGTCTACCTCTTCACCGACTTTGATATTTTTCCGGACTGCGGTTGCTGTTCCATCTTCATTTGCTTCCGCTACCAGAACATAGGAATCTCCGTTGTCGTCCTGCCGGATCAGATCATATGGAACTGCAAGCTGTGTACCTCTGTCTTTGATCACAATTTTGGCTTTTGCACTCATTCCAACCAGAAGTTCTGTGTTGTCGATCGTGATCTCTGCAGAATAACCGCTTGAGGTATTGGTATCTGTACCGTTTGTGTTGGTGGACTGATTTTTTACTCTGACCACACGTGTTACCGTACCTTTGATCTCTTCATCCCCCGTTGCATCCGTTGAAACGGTTGCAGGCATTCCTTCCTGGATCTTTAAAATATCAGCTTCCTCAACATTTACAATCACTTTTAAGGAAGATGTATCCTCGATCGTGATCATGGTCGTTCCTGCTGTGTTTTTATCTCCGACTGATACATTGACGGCTGTGACAACTCCACCGATCGGTGCAGAAAGTGTACAGTCTGCAAGCTGCTTCTGTAACTGTTCCAGCTGGTCTTTTAAATCTCTGGTCGTGCTTGTCTGGTATTTTTGCATGTCAACGGTATTCTGGGCAGATGCAACGCTTCTGTCCGTGTTTTTTAGCACAGATGCATAATTGTCGTTTGCGGAATCCAATGCATTTTGTGCTGTCTCCAAAGATGATTTAAAAACATCTAATTTTCCATCATACTCAGAAGTATCTTTGTAGTTGTTTTTCAGATAATAAATATAATCCTCACACTCTGATACCTTTTTCTTATATTTATCAACATCAGCCTGTGCTTTATCGATCGTCTTCTGTGCTGCATCCAGTGCATCCTGCTGATCCTGTTTGTTCTGGGTAAGACTGTTCTGCTTCTGTGCCTCATCGTTTGCTGCAACAGCATTCGCATTATTAATATTTGTCTTTAACTCTGCAATCTGTTTTTCAATATCCTTCTGATCCAATGTCACAAGCGGATCACCCTCTTTTACAATGTCACCCACCTGAACGTTCACGGCTGTGATCTCTGCTGCTGCAAGGGACATGACATTTGTCTTGCTCTGTCCTGCGATCGTTCCCTTCAAAGAAACTGAATCGGATAAATCCCTTTTCTCTACCGGTTCTACCTCAACCGTATTCGCTGCTGTCTCAATCTGTGAAGTCATATTTTTAACAGCGCTGCCGATCAATACAATTACAATAGCTGCAATCACTAAAACGATCAGCCATACTTTCTTCTTTTTCTTTGGTACTTCAGCCACTTCTGTCTTTTTTTCTTTTTTATGAAAGAAATGCTTTTTTTCCTTTACATTGTTGTCTTCCATGCTTACATGATCTCCTTTTTTTCCTTGTCTTTTTTGACCTATGGCAAATTGTACCATATTGTTTTCAGAAAAAAAATGGGATTAATGTAATCTTAATATTTCTTTCACGTTTCTTTATGAAAAGGAATGATTTCTAAAAAAGGTCTAAAAAATTATCTGGCATTTTTCGTTTCTTTTGCTGCTAACTAACACAAGTCCCGCCAACAGCAAAACCGGGAAAAGAATTGAGGCTCCAATTCCCACGCGCAGATTATTGGAAAACACACTCGAAACAAATCCCACGAGTGTCGGTCCGCCGGAACCGGCACAAATGCGATCAGCAGATAAGAGCCAATGCAAAGCAGCGTACTTAATTTCATAAACTGATCCAGATCGAATCTGTCTCTATATTTTCCATAAATCAAGCGGGAAGTTCCCATTAAAATAGAGAATGCCATCGGTCCCACCAGATCACCGATCGTTTTGGTGATTCCAAGTCCCTGCTCCGCAAACGTTGATGCCCACTGGCTCACCGCCTGCTCGGATGCACCGGAGCACACCATCATGATCATTAAAAACCAGAATACTTTTTCCCGGAAAAGTTCTCCCATGGTCATGCCCTTCTCGCCCTCTTCATGCAGACTGTAGATTGGCACTTTTGTGAATAAAATCATATTGCAGACCGGAATGATCACCCACAACAGTGTGAGGATTTTCCAGTGTTCCGTTCCAAACAGTGCGAAAAACACTGTGGAAAATAAAACAACGCCGGTACATCCCCAGCAGTAAAAGGAATGTAAAAGGCTCATTGCTGCTTCCTTATTATCCGTCGGACATGCCTCAATGATTGGGCTGACTAACACCTCCAGCAAACCGCCACCCACTGCATAAATCACGACCGACATTAAAATGCCAACAAACGGATCTGCGAAAAGTTCCGGCAAAACCGTGAGCAGTACCAGCCCTGCCGCCGCACAGATATGTGCAATAATCACAGATGCCCGGTAACCGATTTTATCAATGAATCCCGCCGAGAGCAGATCTATCAGAAGCTGTATCACAAAATTAATCGTAATAAGCAGTGTGATCTTCGTCAGTGGAATCTGGTATGTTTTCTGAAATGTCACGAATAACAGCGGAACAAAGCTGTTGACAATCGCCTGAACAATATAACCGATAAAACAGGCGTATGTTGTTTTTTTATAGTCTTGTTTCATTTTTATCCTCGCTTTTTATATGTGTTTTCAGCCAAAGCCTTCTTCTTTTATAGCACATAAATTTCTTTTTTAAAAGCAAAAATCACCTTCCATGACATTGCGCACGGTAAGTGTCATGAAAAGTGATTTTATCACGCATTTTTTAATAAACGTTTCTAATTTTTTACTCTATTTTTCATATAAGAATTCTTCCGGCAGTATCACATTAAAAGCTTTTGCAAGATCACGGAAATTATCCGGCGTGATGGTCTGTCTCTTATTCGGCTGCATTGACAACATTTTCACAAGGATCTCTGCGGATTTTTCAGCGGTATGCATTAACCCAAATGTCAGGTCAAAATCTTCTCCCGAAGCAAACATTCCGTGATGCGCCCAGATTGCAAGATTGTATTTCTTCATTAATTCACTGGTTGCCACTGCGATGTCACGACCGCCCGGAACCATCCACGGCACCACACCGACACCTTCCGGGAAGATAACCGGACATTCTGTTGACATTTCCCATAATTCTCTTGTAAACACCTTATCTTCCAGTGGCAATACAAAAGTCAGCGCAATAATATTGGTTGGATGTGCATGGTATATCACTCTGTGCTTTCCACCTGTTGCGATCATTTTTACCTCATGATTCATCAGATGGGTTGGCAGTTCGGAGGTTGGTCTGCCGCCATTTACCAGTCCCCACACGATACGGTAGTTTTCCCCTTTCTCATCCAACTCGATGATACAGATGGAATCCTCCGGTTTGATGATCACATTGCGGAAATATTTACCGCTTCCGGTTACAATAAAATATTCCTTTGCAAGTTTTGGAACTGTCGTTCCGATCGGCTGCCATTCTTTCGGTTCAAAATCTTCCTTTACGGCTTCCACTTCTTCCAGCCGGATACGATAGGAAAGGTTTCCGCCATTTCTCTCGTGCCATCCCTGCTCCCATCCATCGTTTGCCGTGCGGATAAAATTCTTTACAAATTCTGCATCTAATACTCTCATTTTTCTTTCCTCCATTTTGGTTTTCTATCATTGATTTTGTGTTCAAAACTAACTGCATTCTTTTTTACATGGTTTGTCTGGCTATCGATTTAACAGTACTTCTTTCTCATATCTCTCTACTTCTGCAAACCAGTTCTTATCTGCGGGAACTCCACATTCCTCACAGTATTTGGTCCATACATCTCCAAATGGAAATGTCTTTAATTCTTCCTGCATGACCATCAGCTCGGTCAGGCGATTCTCATCCTGTAATTTTTTAAGTTCTGCATTCGGTGTACAGAGCGCCGATAATAATGCTTTCTGCCAGCTTCTAAATCCCACAGTCCATGCACTGATGCGGTTGATACTTGCATCAAAATAATCCAGTGCCATATGTACCCTGTCAATCGCATCACATCTTACGATCTCTTTTGCCATTTCTTTTGTCTCATCATCGAATAAGACGACATGGTCTGAATCCCATCTTACCGGTCTTGTGATGTGAAGTGCGATCTCCGGGAAATAGCACAGTAATGCCGGTATTTTATCCGACACTACTTCTGTAGGATGATAATGTCCATTGTCCATCAGCGGAAGGACATTCTCGTGTGTCGCCGCAAATGTCAATGTAAACTCGGCTGATCCCGCTGTGTAAGACTCCACACCAATTCCGAATACCTTAGACTCCACACATGGTTTTACCAGCTTTGGATCATGCGGTTCTGCAATGATCTGTTCGATAGAATCCTTATATCTCATGCGCGGTTCCATTCGGTCTGCCGGAATATCTTTGTATCCATCCCCAATCCAGATATTCATCACACATGGAACACCTGTCTCTTTTGCAAAATATTCCGAAATGCGGATACATGCTTTTCCATGCTCGATCCAGAACTTTCTTGTCTCCTCGTCCGGGCTTGTCAGTGTCAGTCCGTCTTTTACTTGGTCATGTGAGAAAAATGTCGGATTAAAATCAATCCCAACATGGTGTTTCTTTGCAAAGTCTACCCATTTTCTGAAATGCTTTGGCTCTAATTTGTTGCGGTCTGCAAATTCGCCTTTCTCAAAGATTGCATAGCTTGCATGAAGATTTAATTTCTTTTTGCCGGGCATGAGGCTCATCGCCTCTTCCATGTCCTGCATCAGCTGTTCCGGTGTCTTTGCCTTTCCGGGATAGTTTCCGGTTGTCTGGATTCCGCCGGTCAAAGGTCCGTCATGGTCAAATCCTGTCACGTCATCGCCCTGCCAGCAATGAAGTGATACCGGGATTTCTTTTAATTTTGCGATCGCTGCATCTGTATCAACACCGATATCTGCATACATTTTTCTGGCCGCTTCATATCTTTCCTGTACCGTCATAAAATTTTTACCTCACCTTTCTGCCGGGCACAACATCCGCTTCCGGCATATATTTTTTTCTGATATTCCTGATTGTTATTTCTCATATTTTTTTATTTCAAAAGACTCAAAGATACATTTTCTTGCAGCCTGTAAATTTTCAAGTTCTCCTGCTGCAATGATCTGCGCCATCAAATTTCCGATGGCTGTTGCCTCTGTCGGACCGGCATAAACGGTCTTTCCGGTTGCCTTTGCAGTCAGTTCATTCAAATACGCCGCATTGGCTCCTCCGCCGACAACATGGATGCTTTCATATGTAATTTCTGACATCTCCTCAATCTCCCGGATTGTCTGTGCGTAGCATTGTGCAAGACTGTTATAAATCACGCACGCTGTTTCTGCGATTCCCTCCGGTATCCGCTGTCCGGTCTCTGCGCAGGCTTTTTGCACTTCTTCTGTCATGCTTTGCGGTGCTAAAAAACGGTCGTCATTACAGTCTACCAAAGATGCAATGTCCGCCCTTGCCGCCGCCTCGCAGATCTCTCCGAATCCCTGCTTTGGTGCCAGTTCTTTTCGGACCGACTGTATCATCCAGAGTCCCATGATATTTTTCAGATAACGGAAACGATATTCATATCCTCCCTCGTTCGTGAAATTATGAAGTCTGCTTTCCGGTGAACAGTCTGCTTTTTTTAATTCTGTCCCCATCAGTGACCACGTTCCGGAACTGATGTAAATGGTATTGTCCTCATTTGTCGGAACTGCCATCACTGCGGAACCGGTGTCATGTGTTGCCGGTAAGACGACTTCACAATCAAATCCGACCTCTTTCTGAATTTCTTTCGTCAGATTTCCCAGTACGGTTCCCGGCTTCTTTATTTTCTGAAAAATCTGTTTTGGATATCCTAACATTTCGATCAGCTCATAATCCCAGTCTTTTGTTTCCGGGGATACTAACTGTGTCGTGGTTGCATTCGTATATTCTGATGCCTTCTCTCCTGTCAAAAGATAATTAAAATACTCCGGGATCATCAGCATGGTCTCTGCGTGTTCGAGAATTTCGGGATTGTTGGATTTTACCGCCATCAACTGATAAATGGTGTTGAAAATCTGCTTCTGGATGCCTGTTCTCTCATATAACTTTTCTTCCGGGATGATCTCATAGACTTTCTCATCCATTCCTGCTGTACGGCTGTCCCGATAACCGACTGCATCTCCAAGCATTTTATTCTCTTTATCCAACAGGACAAAATCAACTGCCCAGGTATCAATCCCCATACTCACCGGGCTTTTTCCCGCTTTTTTACACTTTTTCATTCCCTCTAAAATTGCTCTGAAAAGTGCTTTTACATTCCAGCTTTTCTGTCCGTTCTCTTCGGTCATTCCATTCGGAAAACGATACATTTCTTCCAATACCATTTTTCCGTCTTCCATATGTCCTAATATGTGTCTGCCGCTAGAAGCTCCAATGTCGATTGCAAGATAATACTGCTCCATATTTTCCCCCTCTCCTGCATCTGTGTTCCTTTTCTATTTTTTATTTTAGGAAAAAAATGAGCGCAAAAAAAGAACACTTTTTGTTCAAAAAAGTGTTCTTATTTGCCCAAATTGTTTTCAGCAGAGCCACTGATAGGTTCCTTCTTCCACTGTCTCCCTCTGTCCGTTCGGCAAAACCACTTCCGATTTTACCGGCGTATTCAATGAGATATGACAGCCATCCTCCTCATACTTCCAGGAGCTTTCAATTTTTCCTGCTCTTGAGAGATAACTTCCGCTCACACCGCCAAGCCGTCTGTCCGGATACGGCTCGAAATGCAATTCTGCAAAACCCGGTTTCTGTGGTTTGATTCCGAGAATATACTGATAATAAAATTCTCCGACACTGCCAAATGCATAGTGATTGAAAGAAACCATATTGTCGCCGGAACCTGCCATTTTCTCTTCGTTGACCGTTCCATCCGGTTTTAATGCATCCCAGCGCTCCCATGTCGTGGTCGCACCGCATTTTATCTGATACATCCAGCCCGGACAGCCTTCCTGTAGCAGGATATCATAGGCGAGTTCTGTCTCTCCCGCTTCCACTAAAAGTGGAAGCAGATGTTCCGTTGCAAAGAATCCTGTCTGGAGACCATTTTTGCGGATATTGGCAGCAAAATTCTTCTTCACCAGTTCCCGCAGTTCTCCCTCCGGCAATACAAATTTTAATGCCATAATATAAGCAGACTGATAATCTTTTGCCACAATTCCTTTTTTGCTCACGAATTTCTCAATATATGCTTTCGTTGTGGCTTCCAGCTGTCTGCGGTATCTGTCTGCATCAGCTTTTTTCCCAAGACGCTCTGCCGTCTCGCTGATGACCTTCAGATCATGTACGATAAAGGCATTCGATACCGGATTGTTGTGCATTGCCTGCCATGCGATCCCTTTTCCCATTGCAAGCCAGTCTCCCAAAGAAGGTCCGATCCAGAGATTTTTCTTTCCCATTTTCCGGATTTCCGCCTCCACAAAAAGTTTCATGCTCTCGTACTGGCGTGGCAGTGCTTCCTCGTCTCCAAACTGCTGATAGAGCATTTCCGGTAAAATTGTGACTGCATTTCCCCAGCCTAACATGCTGATAAAACCAATTCCGGCAGGTCCGGTCTGCGGCACAGTGGCACACACATACCCTTCCGTGTTGTCAAGCTGTCCCAGTTCCAGATCACGCAAAAAGTTTTTCCAGAAATCATTGGTGTCAAAATTGTAGGCTCCGGTGCGTGCAAACACCTGACCATCCCCGGTATAACCCATACGTTCATCCCGCTGCGGACAGTCGGTCGGCACTTCCACATAGTTGGATTTCTGCCCCCAGACCTGATTCTCATATAACTTCTGAACCATTGGATTCTCACACGAAAAGTATCCGGTGCGCTTCATATCGGTGTGAAGCGCATACGCTTTGATCATGCCCGACTGATAATCTACGCCTGAGAGTTCCATATATCGAAATCCCATATAGGTAAAACGCGGACGGTATTTTTTCTTTTCCGCTCCGGCATGATAGATGATAGTTGCCTTTGCTTTCCGCAAATTGGAAGTGTAAAGACTTCCATCTGCATTTAAAATCTCTCCGTGGCGGATTGTAATTGTCTCATTTGTGAGAAAAGAAGGATTAATTTCAACAATTCCGGCAAAGTTCTGTCCAAAATCAAGAATCGTCACTTTTCCTGTCTGCTTTGCCTCTTTCACCTCCATCTCTTCCTGTAACGTGACTTCGGTCAATGTCGGCTCCAACGCAAAATCCAGTTCGTTTTTGAAAGATACCGGATGTCCGATCACCTGATTTCTTCCATCCGCAAAATAAATCTCACCGTCATACTCCCCGGCGTATTCGTAAGGAGATTCCAGTTCGTCCGTCTGCTCGCCGGATACAATGTCCCGGACGCCACCCGCATCCTCGATGTTTAAAATCCACGATACTGCAGGTTTTTCCCCGTAAATCTGTGTCTTGTTCTCACAGAGGAAACGGCCGCAATACCAGCCCTGTCCAAGATAAACCCGCAATGTGTTCTCACCCTCACGAAGCAGTGCGCTCACCTCATGAGTCTGGTAAAGCACACGCCTCGGATAGTAGGAATATCCTGGTGCAAACATCTGTTTTCCGATTTTGACGCCATTGATCTCTGCCTCATATACTCCGAGTGCGGTTGCTGTGAACACTGCTTTCTTCACATCTTTCACGGTAAATTTCTGCTCATATACAAATACCTCTCCCTCGCGGTACCCGCGGTCTGAGGTGATAAAATGCATTTTCAGTTCTTCCATTCCCTGCGTTTCCTCCTTCCAGCTATGCACTAACGAACATACTGATTCATAAACTCTGCACTTAACTCCATGGACTTTAACGGAGAATTGTCCACCCAGTTTTTGTGGCTTTCTAAGATCACTGCATCCACGTTCACTTTTTCTGCCTGCGTGATCAGGGAAACAAGATCCATGTTTCCATAGCCGAGTTCCATGCTGTCCGATTTTAAGATCGGTGTCATGGCAGGTTTTGACAGTCTTGTTCCACGGTCATTGATATGGTAAAGCTTCATTCTTGTGTCAAGCTTTCTCATCAGTTCCAGTGCATTTACGCCTGCTTCTGTTGGCCAGTAGGAATCCAGTTCAAAATTCACACACGAAGCATCCGTCTCAGAGAGGATCAGATCATATGCCGTTTTTCCCGGTTCAACTTTCAAAAATTCACAGTTGTGGTTGTGATATAAAAGCTCCACGCCCGCCTCTTTTAAAATTTTTCCGGAAGCATTTAAGTCCTGACACAAGCCAAGCACTGCATTTTTATCGGAATAATCAAAACGGTACATTCCGGTGATGACCACGTATTTTATGCCAAATTTTTCAGCCTCCCTGATAACAGTCTCCGGCTCTCTTTTTATCGTGCCAAGATCCTCATGGATACTTGTCACGGCAAGTCCTGCCTCTTTCACGAGGGCATTCCAGTCATAATCCCCGCCTTTTCCGACCGGCATACCGGCTGCTTTTGTGAGCATTCTGACCAGAAAAGAGGTCGGTTTTATCATAAACCCATTCAGTTCAATGCCGTCATATCCGGCCGCTTTGATCCTCTTTAAAGATTCTGCTGCCTGTTTTTCATTCTTTGTCACAGTTCCAAGCATAATCTGCTGTATTGCTTTTGTCATGTTCGTAACCATCCCTTTCCTATGCCTGATTTTTCGGGATTTTCTGTAATGCGTCGTTGAGCGCTTTCATCTGTTCCTCGCTCACTGCGTCACCTGCCTGTTTTAAAAGGCTGACTAATGTCATCCGCTGCATCATGCGCTGCAATGCCGGGTTATCTTTCACACTTTCTGCCACATCGCCACGGCTTGCTGATGCCTGCGCCATCAGACGTTGTACGATCGCATTTGCCATCTCGTTCTGTGCAAGCTCGCCGAGCGTATCCGAGATAGAATAATGGTCTGCCTTAAAATCATCCCTGTCAAACCAGTTGACAACATCTCCCTGTTTGTTAAATATATAATCTTGATTTGATTTTTGTACTTTTTTTACAGTGATCTCGTCTTCACAGGTACCGGACACTGCCCTAATTTTGTGTGTTCCTGTGATTGGAACTTTGAATTTAAATACTTTGGAACCTTCGGATGTTTCTCTCTCCACGCCATCCACAAAGAGTGTGACGCTCTGCTCATTGGAATAAACCTTGATTTCCGTCACATCTTCGGTACGCTCCACATACCTTCTGCCACATACATGGACAAATGGAGTTTTGCTCCAATATGCTTTATACAGATAAAAGGCATCTTTTTTCAGCTTACGGTCGATGGTCACAAGACCTTTCTGGTTCACACCGTGTTTTCCACCCTCATCTCTTCCGTCTGCCGCAAAATCAAACAGATTCCAGACATGTGTTGCCCACAGATACGGGCGCTCCTCGATCATTTTTGCCATATGCTCATGATAAATACACTGATATTCCTCTGTGTAATCGCCCCGTTCCGGATTTGCACTGTGGTAAGCCGGATTGGCGTCTGCGCCATACTCGGAAAGTCCGATCACACGATCCGGGTACGTTGTGTGATACGCATCAAAGAAACTGTCGTTCTGTTCTAACTCTCCTAGATACCAGCCAAAGTACAGATTATAGCTGTTCATATCCGGGATCTCCAACATTGGACTATCCGTCTCTAACATAAACACATCTGCCATAACCGTTGGCCGTGTCATATCCAGTGCATGGCACAGATCATTTAATTTCCTGTGATTTTCCAATAATTCCTCATTTACGGCACTTGCGGCAGTGATCTCATTGGAAAGTCCCCAGCAGACGATCGATGGATGATTGTAATTCTGAACGACCAGCTCTCTCATCTGGCTTAATGTATTCTCTGTTCCATCTGACATGTGCATCGTAATGTACGGAATTTCTGCCCATACGATCATGCCGTTTTCATCACACAAATCATAAAATTCCTGTGCATGCTGATAATGTGCAAGACGGATGGTATTCGCTCCAAGCTCTTTTATGATCTCCATATCCTCCCGGTGCATCTCGTGCGTCAGCGCATTGCCCGCTCCGGCGCGGTCCTGATGACGGCTCACACCGCGAAGCGGATAAGACCGTCCATTTAAGAAAAATCCTTTTTGCGGATCAATGGAAAAACTTCTGCAGCCAAAGGTTGTCTCCACAATGTCACCATCAGACAGTTCTGCTTTTGCCGTATATAAATACGGATCATCCACGCCATCCCAGAGATGTACATTGGCAAGATCAAACACTGCTTTTGCGTAACCGTTTTCAACTGGAGTTTCCTTCTGCTGCCCGTCAATTGTTACCGTTACTGCTTCTGCATCTCCGACCATCCAGAGTTCAACCGTTACCTTTGCATCCGCTTTTTTGGCTGCGGCATCTGTCAAAGTAACCTCCGGTGTTACTTTGATGCCAGTTCCACCTGCATAATCCAGTTCAAAATGATTTTTCGAAACAGTTACAAGCTTCACCATACGATACAGTCCGCCATAAAATGTAAAATCTGCTTTCTGCGGATATACCTTTGTGTTATCGGAATTGTCTACATACACTTCCAGCTTGTTTTCGTCTTTTAAATATTGTGTAATGTCTGCACGGAAGGCTCCGTATCCGCCTTCGTGGTGCACTGCTTTTGTTCCATTTATAACTACATCTGCCGTCATTGCTGCGCCGTCAAACTCAAGATATGCTTTTCCGTCCGTTTCAAGTTCCGGTCTGCTAAAGTGACATTCATATTTACAGGTTCCACGGTAATAATCATTTCCGCCGTCCTGTCCGTCTACTGCATTCCAGGTATGTGGGAGGGAAACTTCCTCTCCCTGCGTACTGTCCGGATTTTTATAAAAGGTCCAGTTTTTGTCCAATAATATTATTTTTCTCATATCTGTCCAGTTTCCTTTCCTGAAGCATTTTTCTTCTATTTCTTTTGTCCAGTTATTTTCACTTTACTGACTGCTTTTTTCTGCGGCTTATTTCATCTCGTCAATCACTTTTTCAACTTCTGCCTGTTTTTTCTCCTGAATACTCTTCTGTACTTCTTCCATTTTCTCTTTGGAAAGAGGACTGTGCCGCATCGCGCAGAGTGTACATACCCAGCCAATCAATGGCAGTCCGAAATAAAGGCTCATCGTCATCCAGAAAATTGCCGGTGTAGACGGGTCAGATGGCTGTGGCATACTGTTTTTGTATCCAATTAATGCGACAAGTCCGGTTGCGATTGCTGCACTGAAGGAAGAAACCAGCTTATCAATAAAGCTATACGTTCCTGTCACTGCTGCCGGAATAAATTTACCGCTTCGGTCTAACTCATAGTCAATAATATCTGCCATCATTGCATTGCTTGACATGGTAACACACATTTTTGCACCATTTAACACTAAAGTAAGAACGACATATGCAATCATCATAGGTACTGCTGTTGCAATTAAAGTCGGGTCAATGAAAATAAACAATACGATAAGAACTGCTGCCACTGTCATGCAGACATAAGTCCAGGTTACCATAGACTCTTTGTTTCCATGCTTTCCGGCATATTTTGCACCGATAAAAGCAAAAACAATTGACGGAAGCATTCCTATTACACTTAAAATGGTACCAAGCTGCATGTTGCCGATAATAATACCAAAAAGCATCGTTGTTACAACTGCCTGGCTTGCAGTCTGGCTTGCGATTTTGTCCGAGCTTGCTGCTACGATAAAGGTCTGTAAAGCACGGTTAGATTTCACTAATTCGACCATATCTTTAAATTTGACCGGTTCATTTTTCTTTGTGGTGCTCACACCTTTAAAGTTCTCCGGCTTGTCAATGTTTGTAACACCGATACAGCATAAAATCAGTCCGACTGCTGAAACTGCAACGCAGACTTTACATGCTGCTGCAAGCATTTCAACAGAATATACATTTCCATACTGTGGAAGTAACATAACAGTAATTACAATATTTAAAATCATAGGTATAAGGTAATTATAGGCTGTGCTCCAGACACCTACCATCGGTCTCTGCTTCGGGTCATTTGTAAGCATTGCAGGAACAATCTGTGCGGTTACGTTGCAGAGTGTGTATCCAATAATATAGACACAATATAAAACAACAAATAATACAATTCCATGTCCTTTTCCACTTGCCCAGCAGTACATCATAAGAACTGCCAGTGACTCAATTGCCCAGCCAAGTGCTGTTAAAATCCTGATTTTTCCGAATTTTGTATTCATTTTATCAATGATGATTGCTATGATTGGGTCCGTGACACCGTCTAAAATTCTTGTTGCTGTAAGGATTAAACCTACTACTGCGGTTGCAATTCCATATCCTTCATTTGCAACATAGCTTGCAAGACCAAGCAGTACATAAAAGCTCATTCCAATCCCGGAACTGCAAGACGCGAGTGCAATCTGCCATGTTTTCGCCCTCCGGTAAGTTACACCGCCTGTTTCTATTTTCTGTTCTTTTTTCTTTCCAAACATTTCCTTCTCCTCCGTTTGTTTTTCTCATTTTCCTACATCTGTATACTATGGACACCCACCGTCTGTCTGACGTTACAGGTCTTTTTTCGGGAATTTATATGGTTTTTATGCTGTCTCCTTCTGTAATTCCGCCTTCGTTAAATGTATCCACGCGTACATAGTAATTTTTATCCTTAACAAGCGCCCCAATTCTCTTTGCATCTACTTCATTACCGTAGACCAGATAGCTGTGATACAGCTTGTCCTCTTTATGTCCCCATAAAATATTGTATCCAATCGCATTTTCTGCTTTTGCAGTCACGAACATGTCCAGTCCGTCTTTACTTCGTTTTACCGTAAACTCTGCTTTACCCGGTTTTTCTCCAGCTCCAGTTCCAAATACCCGGAGGCCGGAAATGCATGGCTTCTGTCCATATGGTACTTCATAAACCGTAAGCTTTAAGTACCGGACTTTTATTCCTTCTTCCCTCACAATCAAATCATGCGGCAAATCGGTCACGGCATCTTTTTTATCCTCAATCACTTCGTAAGTTATTCCATCAACGGAGCCTTCTAACTTCCACCTTGTCACCAAATCTCTCTCTTCAATATAACGCGGCTGGGTTTTGGTTCCCTTAATTTCTCCCGGCACCGGAATATCGATTTTATCGTCTGCAAAGTTAATCTGAATGGCACGGACATCGTATTCTTTTTGTAAATCCAGCTTTAACCAGCCGTCCTTTGTCCCTGACTGCCACCAGGTTGTCGCATCTTCGTCCACCGCAAGCGCCGGTTCTTTTCCTTTTTCATAAGAAGATGCCTCTACCGATTTTTTATAGCTTAACAAATACCACTGTGGATTTTCCCAGGCATCTGTTTTCTTTTCCGAAACAGCAACCGGCCAGTCCCCGTAACGCTGATTGCAGAAAAGTTCTCCGTCCGCATCAAAACCGGCTCGCCAGATACCGACGCGGCGCTCAAACTGATGATTAACACTGATCCGCATCGTGGACGTATGCCAGAGATTTCCACTCAAATCCCACATCGTAGAGCCATGTCCTGCGCCCGGCATAAATCCACCCGCATGATACGAATATGGATTATTCTCTGCCAGTGTAAATGGTCCAAGTGGTGACCCGGAAACATAAACTCCGTCTGCATAGACATTGTATTCTGCTCCCGGACACGCATACTGCAAATAATATTTACCATTGTATTTGTCCATCCATGGTCCCTCGATAAAAGGTTTCTCTGTAAACATTCCTTTCACAAGCGGTATCATTTCTTTTGGCAGCATATCCTCTGTCATATGCTGCATTTTCAAAAATCCCTGATACTGCTGTTCCACAGCTTCTTGGGAATTCGGGAAAATGCTGTTGTCAACGCCCATTCGTTCATATCCTCTTTCGAACGGGTTACCGGAAATAAGCGGTATCCGCTCTCCAAGCGGCTTCATTGTGATAGGGTCTAACTCCACGCCCCAGACAGGTGTTTCATTCGAACAGCCCCAGTAAAAATAAACTCTTCCATCCTCATCGAAAAACAAATTCGGGTCCCAGAAATCAAAGGTTCCTTCGATTTTCTCATAAGGTCCGTTTATGATATCTTTTGTCCGATAATAATCACAGACCTCACCTTTTTTCGATGCACAAAAATAAACATAATCCCCGTTCACCCTTGCGTCCGGTGCGTAATCATATAATGGAAGATTTTCCGGTAGCCTGTGGCTTTCCCAGTTTACCAAATCCTCCGATACCCAGACACTCAAATTCATGGATGCAAAAATATAATACTTTCCTTTAAAGCAAATCATTGACGGGTCTGCCGCTTCTCTGTCTACCTGTATGCCAGTGCTCCGCGGGTCCGCATTAAACTGATATCTGTAAGGAACATTAATCGGATTACAGTAATACTTCATCTCCTCTGCCTCCCTTTTTCTTTTGTTAACTTCTTTATCTGCTCCTATTGTATCTGTTTCTATGCTTTCATGTGTTTACATATTCGTGGAAATGTAATAAAATTCGCGTTATATAAATACATTGTAATAATTTTCTAACATTTTACTGATTTTATGAACGTATGATTTCATAAAATATTCTATTATTAAGGTAACGAAAGATCGGCTTTGTGCAATTTGACAATCAAAAATTGAAATAGCACCTTTTGACACCCGAAACCGAAAAATACTTTACTTTAAAAAGGAGACAAATTTTATGAAATTACCAGAGAACTTTTTGATTGGCGCAGCCACCGCTGCCCACCAGGTAGAAGGCAATAATATTCACAGTGATTTATGGGCAATGGAGCATATGAAGCACACCAGTTTCATTGAACCGTCCCTTGATGCGGTCGACCACTACAACCGCTATGAGAAAGATATTAAGCTGATGGCAGACGCCGGTTTAAACGCGTACCGCTTTTCGATTGAATGGGCGCGCATCGAGCCGGAGGAAGGACACTTTGACAGCGAGGCTGTGGACCATTACAAAGCAGTGATTGCCTGCTGTAAAAAATATGGCATAGAACCATTTGTTACACTCCACCACTTTTCCAGCCCGAAATGGCTGATAAGCAAAGGCGGCTGGGAGGCTTCCACCACCCCGGAGGACTTTGCGCATTATGTCCGTTTCATTATCGGCGAACTCGGAAGTGAGCTTCATTACATCTGCACTATTAATGAAGCCAATATGGGAATCCAGGTAGCTGCGATTGCCGAGCGTTACAAACGCCAGATGATGGCACAGATGCAGGCTGCACAATCCGGTGGTAACAGTGCCGACGGAAGCGTTCAGGTTGGTATCAACCTCCAGAAAATGATGGAAGGACAGAAAGCTGCCGCCGCTGAAAACCTCGAAGTATTCGGTGTAGAAAAAGTCGAAAACTTCACTTCCATGCGTACCAGAGAGGGCGACCTTCTGATTTTAAAAGCACATGAGCTGGCAAAAAAAGAAATCAAAGCACTTTACCCGGACATCAAAGTCGGACTGACCTTAAGCTTACATGATATCCAGCCGCAGGAAGACGGCATGGAGCGTGCGAAAAAAGAATGGGACGAAGAATTTATGCACTATCTTCCTTATATAAAAGATGACGATTTCTTAGGCGTACAAAACTATACCCGCTCCTTAATCGGTGCAGACGGACAGCTTCCAAACCCGGATGGTGCAGAGCTTACACAGATGAATTATGAATTTTACCCGGAGGCATTAGAGCACGTTCTTAGAAAAGTAGCGAAAGATTTCCATGGGGACTTATATGTGACAGAAAACGGCATTGCAACCGCAGACGATACAAGACGTGTCGCTTTTATCGACACTGCATTAAAAGGAATTGTTTCCTGCATTAACGACGGGCTTCCGGTAAAAAGCTACTTCCACTGGAGCCTTTTAGATAACTTTGAGTGGCAGAAGGGCTACTCCATGACCTTTGGTTTAATTGCGGTTGACCGCAGCACGCAGACACGCCACCCGAAGGAAAGCTTATCCTTCTTAGGTCATTGGAATCAGTAGATAAAAACAGGAAAGGAAACCAAACATGAATATTAAAGAACGTCTCTCTTTTTTTCAGGAAATAGTACAATGTGAATACCCGCTTCACCTCTGGAGATATGATCCGGATTTTGAGCTGCTTGAGACAAACTGCCCAGCAGAACTAATGCTGCCGGATATTATATCCATGCTTGGTTTTTCTTCTCTTATCCTCTCCCACATTGAGAATGGAAAACGTCTTCCGCTTGTTCTCGATACTGAATTTGGTCTTATATGGATTGCCGGATTTGAATATCAGGGGTTTGAGCTGAAACAGATCCACATCTTGGGACCGGCCTTTACCGGCAGCAACTCCCATCTGATCCTGCGCAAAAAATTAGACTCCTACCAGCTTACCGTGAAGCTGCGCTCTAAAATCGTCCGACAGATTGAGAGTGTTCCAATCATTCCATCTTCCACACTGCTCTCCTATGCCGTTATGTTTCACTGTGCGATTACCGGAGAAAAAATATCCGCAGACATGATTTCCTTCTCCTCTCACAGCGAAGCAACGGACACAGACGAACTTACACTCATTGCCGATGAACATCCTGGAATCTGGATGGCAGAACAGACCTTTCTTTCCATGATCCGTGAGGGAAATCCGGACTACCGGAGGGCACTCGGCAAGTCCATGACCTTAAGCTCTGGCATGAAAGTGGAACTTGGAGATACCCTGCGTGCCAATAAAAATAATCTGCTCGTACTTCTCACCCTCTGCAGCCGTGCCGCCATCGAAGGTGGATTAAATCCCTCCACTGCATATACCTTAAATGATTATTACGGAAAGCGGATCGAGGAATGTAAAACGACTGCCGACACCAACAACCTGGGCAATGAACTTTTAGACGATTATGTCAGTAGAGTCCGCACCGCCCATGAGACGGATGAGCACGCAAAACAAATTGCCGATATCTGTGATTATATCACGCTTCATATCCGGGAGCCTTTATCCATCTCGCTTCTCTCGAAGCGGCTTGGGTACACCGAATATTATTTTTCCCACAAATTCAAGGATGTGATGGGAAAAAGCGTCAACAACTATATCCGGCAGAAAAAAACAGAAGAAGCCAAGCTTCTCCTGTCCGGTACACATATGTCGATTTCAGAGATCAGCGATGAGCTGTCATTCAGCAGCCGCAGCTTCTTTTTTTCCAGTTTCCAGAAGGAAACCGGCATGTCACCGACAAAATACCGGCAGCTCTATACAAAATCATAAAAATATTTTTTGCTGTCTTTCACTCACTGATACGATATCTGCGCGGCGTCATCCCATATTTTTTCTGAAAAATCCGATGAAAATAGCTGATATTGTCATAGCCGACCGCCATGGAGATATCCATCACATTCATGGCTGTCGTGCGGAGCAGATATGCTGCCTGACTCAGCCGCTTTGCCTGAACCAGATCTGTATAGGTCTTTCCGGTTCTTTTCCTGATCTCCTTTGAAAGCCAGTAAATATCAAAACGCAGCTCCTCTGCAAGCTCTGTCAGCTCACCGCTTTTATAATGTTCCTCCACATAACTCAACACCTGAATAATAAACTTCTGCTGCTCACTGGCTGCATCCGTCTCCATCATCTTTAACCCATAGTCAAAAAATTCCGGAAGAATGATAAAATTCACTGCCACATCCCCTTCTCCTGCCGGATAAATCTCCTGCACGGCATTCTGGTTTAAAATAAGCAGTTCTCCCTGCTTTAAAATCACATCCTCCCCATTGATCACATGATGCGTGCTGCCGGAACACATGTAGATCATCTCCACATAATTATGGGTATGTTCCGGAAAATGAATAAATCTCGTATGTGTCCGCACCTGAATGAGTTTTCCTGCCTCCAAAAGCTTTGTGGCATCGATCACATTCGAGTTCTCTTCCATATAAATTTCTTTTTCAATGGTCTTTTCACCGGATAAAATACGCTGTTCTTCAGGTGTGATCTGTTGTAACTTTTCCAGAATTTCCCCTGTCATCGTTTCCTCTGCTCCTTAAAATACGTCATCATCTCATGTGTCAGACTTAACTTCTCCTTATCCTCCGGGATATCATGATAATCCACCCACTCTGCCACGGAGAGTTCTTCCTCGTCTAAGCGGATCTCCCCCTCCTCTGCAAGTTCACAGAAATAGCCGAGCAGAAGATTGCTGTCAAAACCCCACGGCTGGCTCTTATAGTAACGGATATTCTTCACGGTAAGTCCGACTTCCTCCATGACTTCTCTTTTGACCGTCTCCTCTGCCGTCTCACCGATCTCGGTAAATCCGGCGATAAGCGCATACCTTTTGTACTCTCTGCCCGCATATTTTGTCATGAGGATTTTATCGCCGTGCGTGACTCCCACGATGACCGCAGGTGCGATCTTCGGAAATACCATGTTCGTGCAGCACGGACACTGAAGCATCCGCTGTGTTTCGCTGTGAACCAGTTTTTTCCCACATCTGCCGCAGAACTGATTGTCACGATACCACACAAATAAATGCCATGCAGTAGCAGCTGCGAGGACACGTTCCTTCGGCTGCATTGGACGGACATCAAACATCTTATAAAAACGAAACTCGCCAATCTTGGTATCCGCTCCTATTTCAGTCAGAAAGTATTCTTCCTCCCCTATAGAAAAAAGATAAATACAAGACGGCACTTCTCTTCCCAGTATATTTTCGTTGTAATCCTTCCACTGCTCATAAGTCAAAAACTGCAATTCTCCATTATATTCCAGATATACCGTTCGCTCTCCAAAACCAAACATCCTGCTGCCTGCATGCGGTACTTTCTTTTTATATGAATTATCCAATTGCATTGGTGCAATATCCTGTATCATTTCCTTAGATTCCTTTCATTTTGAAGCTTTTCCTATTGTAAAACATTTTGATTTTTTGTACAATAAGATTATATTGTTGTAAAAAAAAGAGGCTGCCGGATCATGGCTGCTTCCAAGGGGTTTTTATCATGTATCACAATAAAAAAATCGGGATTTTTATCTCCCACATTATGGGATTTTACCAGAAGAATGTATGTCAGGGTATTATTGACAAAGCTCTGGAATACGGTTACACTGCTGAGATTTTTGCTTCTATGGATGGGGAGAATCTCGGGGACTACAGTCTGGGAGAGGAAAGCATTCTGACATTGCCGAATTTTGATGATTTAAGCGGTGTTATTTTTGCGTCTGAAACTTATCCAAACGAACAGTTAAAGGATCAGATCTATTCCCTGCTGAAAGAAAAATGTCACTGTCCTATCATAGAGATTGCTGTTTATAAGCAGCAGTTTCCTTCGGTTTCCTTAGAAAATAACCATCCTTTTTTTGATATTACAGAACATCTCATCACAGAACATCACTACAAAAATATCTGTTATTTTGGATGTGCCGATGAGAGTTTCTTTTCGGATGCCAGAGAAAAGTTTTACCGGGACGCATTAAAAAAACATGGCATTGCACCACACGCACATTCCATCTATACCGGAACCTACACTGCGCAGTCCGCTGCTGAAGCACTCCGCTTCTTTGAAGAAAATGAAACAAAACCGGATGCGGTTGTCTGTTACAATGATAAACTGGCACTTTTATTAATGACTGCTGCCATCTCTGCCGGTTATCATATTCCAGAGGACCTTGCGATCACCGGCTGTGACCACAGTGAAGAAGGACAGAATCTCACACCTTCTCTCACGACCGTCTCTTTCCCTGTCTATGAACTTGGGGAAGCTTCCGTAGAAAAACTGATGAAATTAATCCATGAGGAAAATGTTCCTGCCATCACTGTGGTACATGCACAGATGGTTCTGGAAAATTCCTGTGGATGCAGTCTTACAAAAGAGACTCCTGCTATTTACTTTGAGCAGAAACTGACCAGTCAGATTGCTTCTCTGGAGTCTTCTATTTTAAGTTCCATGAAAATGTCTGCTGAATTCCAAAATATTGCCGACATAGATGAAGCGATGGATCTGTTGGAGAATTACGTTCATTCTATTCCAAACTGTTCCGAATTTTATCTGTGTCTGTACGCCAACTGGGACAGCGTTTCCCAGCACATACTGGAATTAACGGAAAATGAAATGGATTTTGAGCCAAGTCAGGATGAGATTATTTTAAAATTAAGTCTGCGGGATGGCAAAAGACTGCCGGAATGCAGTTTTACCAAGCGTTCCCTCCTGCCGGAACATATCTACAGACAGTCAGATTCTGCCTACCTTTATTTTCCGCTGTTCTTCAAGAATAAGACTTTTGGCTATATTGCCTTAGCTTACGAGAACAACCGCATTGACTATCACTTCCAGCTCGTGCACTGGTTCATGAATATCAACCAGTTATTAAAACGTTTGAGTGACGCAAAACGTACTTCCATCCTCGTCTCTCACTTGGAGGACATTTACACCAAGGATGCGCTGACCGGACTTTATAACAAACACGGCTATCTGCACCGTGAAACGCTGTTACTTCAGGAAGCTGCAGAAAACCAAAGTACTGTGACCTGTTTTCTGTTTGATTTAAACCGCCTGAAATATATCAATGACCACTATGGTCATAATGAGGGGGATTTTGCGATTCAGGTCATCGGACATGCCCTATCCAGTGTCACCCGTTCCACCGATATCTGCGCAAGATTCAGTAGCGATGAATTTTATCTGCTGACAATGGATTACACAAAAGAAGATGCCGATGAACTCCTCACCCGCGTCTATAAGTACTTAGATAATTATAATAAAATAAGCCACAAGGAATATAATATCTCTGCCAGCGGCGGCTATGCCCAGTCCACACCGGGTGCATCCCTTTCCAAAGAAGATGTCAAAGCTTTATTTTCCAAGGCAGATGAACATATGTACCAGCAAAAACAGATTTTTCATCAGGATTTGGATAAATAAGCATTGTGACGGTATTCTGTCGGAGATACTCCACAGGTTGCTTTAAAAATTTTCATAAAATGCTTTTCATTGTCATACCCGACTGCCTGACTGATCTCGATAATCTTCATATCGGTTTCGGTCAGGAGTTTTTTTGCCTCTCTCATGCGGATTTCCTTGAGATAATTCACAAAATTGCTTCCGGTATACTGCTTGAATGAGTAGGAAAACAGGGAGTAATTCATGGAAATATAATTGGAGACAACCGCCATATTCAGATCCTTTGCATAATTTTCTTCTATATAATCCACAGCCATTTTGATTTTCTGTACATTCTTGTTCTGGTCATAGCTGCTATTGATCTTCTCATGAAGCTGCAACACAAATTCCATTACCTTGTCCTCGTAGGAATCGATACAATTTTCACTCCAGATTTCTTTGCATTCCAATAAAAGTTCTCCCTCTGTCTCTAAAGCATTCTGATAGGTTTTCTCTACCTCCGTAAAGAAATCTTTCATACAGCTCTCAAAAACAGCCTCATCAATTCTTCCATTTTTCACTTCATAAAAGAACTGATGAAAACTCTTTTCCAGATCGTCTGTATGATCTGTTCCGATCAACTGGACGCGTTGGATTCTGGCTGCCTCCTCTGTCAACTTAGCGGCCTCCGTGATAAGACCTTCCGGTATCTTTTCCTGAAATACACCGTACTGCGCTTCCACTTTATTGCGGACAAATGCTTTCTTTCGCATCATGACAGACTCCGCATATGCCTGACGGATGCTCTCTAAGCCACAATGCGCCGCACTGATTCCAATGTAACCATCCTGCAATTCGTTTTTCAATAAGAGGGAAAGGTTCTCTGCCGGAACAATAAAAATATCATTGTCATTCATATTTTTCATGAAAATATAATTATCGTCGGACAGTTCTCCTCTCTTGACCTGATTCTGGCAGCACACATAATAATTTCCGGTATAAAAATGATCTGCATACTGACTTTCGATTGTGCGCTGTTCCTCCCCGGAAATCTCATCAGAAAGCATCAGGTGCCGCATCTGCTGATAACCAATTTTCTGATTGTTCTCCTCTTTCTCTTTCCGGCTCTCAATCTCTGCATTGAGTTTTTTTAAGATTTCGGTGATTTTTTCACGCTCAATCGGTTTTAAAATATACTCCCGCACCCCGTTTCTTAACATTTCCACCGCATAGGCAAAATCATCATAACCACTGATTGCCACGGTAAGTGGAATATGTTCGAGGCTCTGCATTTTCTGTACCAGTTCGATGCCATCCATCTTCGGCATACGGATGTCCGTAAACATCACATCAATCTCCTGCTCTTTCAGAATTTCAAGCGCAGTCTCTCCATTGTTGCACTCCATAATGGTCTCGATTGGCACACCACTTCGCATAATCATTGTTTTGATTCCCTGACGGATCATTTTCTCATCTTCAACGATCAAAACTGTTTTCATTATCTTCCTTACCCTCTTCTAATCCTGTATCTCTCTTCTGTCACAGTCCCCTGTGCCTTTATTTTTCACTTATGCTCCGGGTCATTTTCCTCTGACTGTCTATGCGTGATTGGAATCCGGACCATAATTTTTGTATAACACCCCAATTTGGATGCGATCTCGATTCCATACTGATCTCCAAATGCAATATGGATACGGTCCTGTACATTTTTCAGACCAATTCCATTGCCGGAGCCTCCGTTGGAATCAATTTTTCCTGCAATCTTTAACCGAAGCTTCTCCACTTCTTCTTCTGACATACCTTTTCCGGCATCTGTGATCTCGATCACACAGTCATCTCCGTCTAAAATGCCCTTGATATAGATATTTGTGTCCTCTGCCATCTGTTCGATTCCATGATAAATGGCATTCTCGACGATCGGCTGCAGGGACATCTTCGGAATCTCCTGTTTTAATACCAGTTCCGGCAGGTTTAACGACAGATAAATCTCATAATCAAACCGCAGATTGATCAGAGCCATGTAGTTTTTAATGTACTCTAACTCCTGCTCCACAAGCACATTTCCTGATACCCACTTCATACTGTAACGCAGCAGTTTCCCCAATGCGGTCACCGCATCAGAAATGGCGTATTCTTCATCAATCTCTGCCATCATCTTAATCGATTCTAACACATTATAAATAAAATGTGCATTGATCTGATTCTGCAAAGCCCGGATCTCAGAATTTTTTGCTAACATCTCACGGTTTAAATTATCTTCCATCAGCTCCTTGATACGTTCCAACATCTTATTGATCTGCGTTCCGAGTTCGCCCATCTCATCTTTGCCACAGTTTTCGATCACGACATCAAGATCACCCTTCTGTACTTTTCGAATGGACTTTAAGATCTCATAAAACTGCTTTAACAGATGCTGCACAATACGGTTGATAAAGAACGCCAGCAATATGATAAATGCCAGCATGACAGCCACAAACACATCACGCATAAAATATACATTATGAACATTTTTTGTGATATCCTTCACACAGATCAGTGTACCGGAGAGTTCGCGCACCTGCATATAAGAGATTACAAGATTTTTTCCATCCAATTTTTTATAAATGGTCTGTATCTTGTCCTCTGTGGGACGCTGTTTTAAAATATCGTCAAGCAGCGCTGAAGATTCTGTCTGCTCTTTCTGTCCAAAATAGGTTACTCCCTCATCCGAATAAAAGAAACTCCACTCATCCTCAATTCCCTCGTACAGGCTTGGAAACATATTCTCCATCGTCATGGCAGACTCGATCACACCAACTTTTCCATTGGCACTGTCAATAATCGGTGTGACAAGTGAAATAATCTTCCGATTCTGGTTCATCGTATAGGAATTGAAAATATTATCTGTGTAATCAAAATTCCAGCCGACATATTTATCCTGCTTGGACCACTCCTGTTTTTTCATACGGGATGCATTGTATAAAATGGGCATCATCTCCTGCACACTGTCATTCACCGCATAGACACGGACACCATACAGCAATGGGTTATTGTCAACTAACCGTTCCAACGCCGACACTTCGTTATTTTTAAAATCCAGCCAGTCGGCCGTAGAGATTTCTCCCCCAATCGCAGATGCATTCAACATTTGAAGCAGGGAATCATCACTTAAGAAAAACTGTGTGGACATATTGATAGAATCAATCTTTGTCTTGATTCCATCCTCATTCCGCTGCATTGTATATTCCATGTAATCCATGTTCTCCTGCACCGCATTCTGCTCCATAACATAGAACAAAACCCCTGCTAACACCCCGATTGGAATCACCATAAACAGAATGATAATACTGGTAAATTTGATATTTAGCTTTGTATTTCGAAACAGCTCTCTTATTTTTTTCATTCGCTAATTCCCATTTTTTCCTTTGCTGCATTCATTAATACTGTTTTCTGTTTCAAAACTTCCTGATAGCCCATGGCATTCCTTTTTCCCACAAATTCTTCAAATATTTCATCAAACTGTGCTTCATTTGATGCGAGAAGAAGCTTTGGCAGTGTCTCACTCCAGAGTTTGGTACATTTTTCATCCATAGCTGCAATTTCAGGACTTGTCGACAAACTCACATCATACTGTCCATTGTAGACTGTATATTTGCATGCCCACACGAGTAACTGTTCAGTAGCAGGACCTGCCTTCTGCTCCCACTGAAGTTGCATGACATTATTCTGCAGCATCCAATAAGCATCATCTGCGCCGTATAACCTGTCGTAAGTCTCCCGGTCGGAATTTAAAATTTTGCTGACGTCCTCTTTTAATACCGGCTTACCATCCACGATATCGTAAGTAACCCCTTCCACACCGAGATAGATCAACATCTGTCCATGCTCACTCATCATATAGTCCATAAACGCTATGGCGCGTTCCGGATATTTACAATTTTTTGAGATCAGCGTCAATGTCCATCCATTCATATTGTTAGTCGGCAGTGTCGGATCATCCCCATTGGAATTTCTCGGTCCCTCAACCGCCATGTAAATGCTGTCCGGATCATTCTCATACAATGCTTTTTGCTGTGAGATCGTATCACTGTACTGATAGAGCATACAAAAATACCGACCTTTTGCCAGTTTTTCTTCCATCTGTATCCGTGTATCCACAAAGATATCATTGGCAAGCAGCCCTTCCTCCCCCAGTTCACGGAACATTTTTAACCATATAACATACTCTGGGTCTGTATATCTGTCATAATATTTCCCATCCTTTTCCCACGGAACCGCAAGAAAATTCATCAGATATTTGTCAAAGGAAACATTTCCCTGATTATCAAATACATGGGATCCCACCGGGATCAATTTTTCCCCATTCACCTCAGGAAACATCTCTGCCGCTTTCTCCACTGCTGCTTTAAATCCTTCCGGTGTTGTCATATCCGGACTTCCAATTGCCTCATAAATATCTTTACGTACCAGAAACGTCTGATTGGATATGATGTCATCATGCTCTTTCACCTGTTTTGGTGTAACCGTGGAACACGGATATCCATAAATATTGCCATCATCCATTGTATACCAGTTCACCACATCTGCATCTGTGACCTGCCAGAAATAGGCATCATAATCATCTGCAAGTTCATTTAATGCATAGACCATGTTCTCTTCGATCATCTGGTTCACCTGTGGCTCCCAATACCCTAATGTGATCAGATCAGGCAGAGAATCCGATGCGATCAGTGCATTTAATTTTTCTGTTTCATTCCCGATTGGTGTAATAAAATTAATATTTACTCCTGTCTCCTCTGTAATCTTTTGAGAGACTGCATTCTCTCCCCACGGTATTGCAAACCAGGAATAATTGACATACCAGTCTAACGTAACAGGTTCTCCGGCATATTTTTTCCATGCCGGTGTATCCTCATCACCCTGTGAGGTGTCCTCCACCTGAGATGTCTCCACAGCCTGTCCTTCTCTTTCCGCTCCGCAGCCCGTCAAAACATTTGTCATCCCGGCTGTCATGGTCACTGCCATGCCCCATGCGATCATTTTTCTGATTCTGTATGTAACCATAAAACTTCCCCTTTATTTCTGTTTCCAAGTATCTTTATCATACCATTTTCTTTCGTTTCCCGCAAACCCCGACAGAGCAAATTTCCTGTTTTCATGACATTTTCCGAGTTCTTTTTACTTTCTTTTTAAACACACAAAAGCGCTACCCCAATTTTTTGAGTAGCGTTTCTGTTTTTATCTATTTAGAGAAGAATATGGTAAGGAAACTATTTTATGTACTGTCATTATTCTTTTACAGCACCTGCAGAAATACTGCTGATGATGTATTTAGAGAAGAATGCAAATACGAGTAAAATCGGAATAACAGAAATTGCAACGGCGAGATAAATTGCGCCCTGGTTTGCAGTAATATCTGTTGATGCCCTTAAAGTTGCCATCATAACCGGTAATGTAAATTTCTCATTTTTATTTAAGATAATCATAGGTAACAGGTAAGCATTCCATCCACCGATGAATCCCATGATACTCATGGTTGCAATCCCAGGTGACATGATTGGGATTGCGATTCTGTGGAATGTATATAACTCGCTTGCTCCATCAATTCTGGCTGCCTCGATCAGTGAAGGTGGCATAACGGAAAGTACATACTGTCTTAAGAAAAATACGGTTCCCGGTGAAGCAATTGCCGGAATAATCAATGGGATATAAGAGTTTACCAGATGAAGTTTGGTACATAAGTTATAAAAACCGATCAGACCAAGCTGTCCAGGTATCATCATGAAAATTAAAATCGTCATGAATAATACTTTATTTCCCTTGAATTTGTACATTGCCAGTGCATAAGCTGTCATAGCGGAAAAGTATGCACAGAGTAATGTAGATGGAACTGCTACTTTCAAACTGTTCCACATACCTAAAAACAGGTTGAAGTATTTAAATACAGTAGCCCAGTTTTCTTTTAAATAAACACTCGGAATCAGAGTAAATGATTTCATAATCTCAGATCCGCTTCGTGTTGCGTTGACAATCATTAATAAAAATGGAAACATACACACTACACTAAGCAGGATTAGTAAGATATATAAAATTGTTTTTTTGATTTTATATCCAATGCCGTTCATAGTAATCCTCCTTATTTCGTCTTAGATGAAGCCCGTTTTTTTGCACGGCGTGCTGCTGCTTTCTCTTCATCCTGGTTAAACACTTTTAACTGTATAATGGAAACAGCTAAAATGATAAGGAATAATACATAGGCGATTGCGGATGCATAACCAGTCTGTGTTGTTCCTGTTGTAAATCCAAATTTATAGAGATACATTACCACGGTGTATACGGAGTTATAAGATGCCCCTGCCGGATTTGACATCAGATACGGCAGATCGAACATCTGTAATCCACCAATCAGTGATGTGATTGCTACATAAAGTAACATCGGTCTTAATAATGGTAATGTGATTTTTCCAAATACGGTCCATCTTCCGGCTCCGTCAATTGCTGCTGCCTCGAAATAATCTTTTGAGATTCCCTGCACACCAGCCATTAACATAATAAAGGAGTTACCAAACCACATCCAGGAACTGATCACTGCGATGGTCACACCTGCTGTTGCAGATGATCCAAGCCAGTCGACCGGAGTGTAATTTGCACCAAATAACCGATAGATGCTTGCAATAATCTGGTTGAACGTTCCATAACGCCAATCCAGTAATGTCTGAAATAAGAATGCAACAGATGTTGCTGCAATTAAGTTCGGTAAGTAATAAATAATACGGAAAATTCCAAGTCCTTTGATTTTGTATTTGATATCACTAAATACAATGGTAAGTAAAAATGCAAGTCCGAGCTGTAATACGATATTCACACCCCAGATCCTTACCGTGTTCCAAAGCGCTCTCCAGAAAAATTTGTCTGTGAATACACGCTTGTAGTTGTCAAACCAGACCCAGGATGTCACACCGACTCCTGCAATCTTGGCATTTGTAAAACTGAAATATAAGGTTCTTAATACCGGATAAACACTAAAAATTGGTAAAACGAAGAAGTATCCCACGTTATCATATTTTTTCAAACCATTTTTATTCTTTCCCATATTCTGCCATTCTCCTTCTTCATAACTATCTCAGAGGATAGCCATTCTTTTCCTGTACTCTTTTGTCTTTTCTTACAGTCTGCACATTCACTGTGCAGACTGTAAGAAAAATGATTTTGGAGATATTTTTATCTGTTTACTGTGATTTCAGGATATGTTGCTTCAATTGTATCGTAGAAGTCAGAGATTGCCTCATCCTTTGTCTTCTCACCAGTTTTAACAGAAGAGACTGCATTTCCCCAAGCATCGCCGATACCTTTGTCGTATCTTGTTACTTTAGAAGTATCAATGTACTGTGCCTGATCTAACCAGAACTGGTATAATTTCTCACCACCGTAAATCTGGTTCTCATCATCTTTGTGTTTATCAAGAGCTGATTTCAAAGAAACTGTATCACCCTGTGAGTATTCAATCCACCAGTTAGCTGTATCTTCATTTAATGTACAGAATTTTACGAATTCCCAAGCTGTGTCTTTTCTTTCAGACTGAGAAGAAATACCGATATATGTACCACCGTCAAATCCTGCTGCTGGTCCAGAGCAAACGCCCCATAATCCAGATGTCTCGCCTACGTTATCTCTCATAGTAAGTACACCCCAGGAAGGAAGACCAAATGCGAATACAGTTGTTGTATCAAGTCCTTTTGTTGCCTCTGCGAACTGATCTGCATCCCAAACGTTAACGGAATCATCTGCATTAGACTGGATATCTGCTGTTAAGATAGGTACCTCGCCAGCCATAGCCTGATACCAAGGTGTTGACCACTGGCTTGCATATGCTGTTAAGTCATTCTGATATAAGTCAACGCAAAGATCCATGTAATCAATTCTGGACTGGTCAACATTTAATGTTCCATCTACTACCCATGCACTATCACCGGAGAATACGTTCATCTCTGCATCAGAAGAGAAGATTCTGTATCCAGCATCTTTTAATGTCTGAGCTGTCTCTAAGATAGTAGGATAATCTTTGAATAATTTTCCAACTTCGTCCGGATCATCTGTTCCGAATACTTCTTTTGCGATATCTCTTCTGTAGTAGATACCTGCTGGTGTGATCTGGTAAGAGATTGCTCTCTGGATACCATCGTCATCCTGTCCAACCTGCCATACATAATCAACGATCTGATCTGCATAATCCTGTGCATTGTATGGTGCCTGGTTTAAATCCTCGAAGAAACCTGCATCAAAGAAATCCTCTAACATCTTTGGCTCACCAACGATGATATCCGGTTCTTTTTCTCCTGCAAGTAATGCTGTCTGAACTTTTGTTGGGTAATCAGCTGGCTCGATAACCACTGTATCAACCTCTACACCAGTCTGTTCCTGGAATCTCTTACCAAAGTCGATCAAGTCGTTTGATAATGTCCATACAACTAACTTTTCATCGCTGGATGCATTTGCTGTGCTTCCCTTTGTCTCTGTTCCTGCTGCTGCATTATCGCTTGTGCTTGCTGTGTCGCCACATGCTGCCATGGATAATGTCATTGCACTTACGAGCAATACTGATACTACTTTTTTCCAATTCATATATAATCCTCCTTGTTTTACGAAGCAAAATCCGAACCCATTGGTGAGGAGAGGATTTTGCCTCCTTATTGTTCTGCAGAAAAGTGAATTTGCTTTCTGCTGTTACACAACACTTTGTTGTTTGTTGATAATTGAATTATAAGTTCAATCCCCTCTTGTAAAAATGCTTTAAATTTTAAAATGGTGTCTTTTTTTTAGGTGTCCTTTCTCCCATCAGCGCGGATTCTTTTTCTGTTTCTTCCCAGAACTTTTTGTTTTCGTAGTCCGTTGTGATAATTTTCATGCGATATTGTACTATGTGTGTCGTTCTTATCGAACATCAATCTCAATGGATGTCACAAGCCCCTCACGGACATCCACTGCTATTTTTTCTCCTGCAACGCCGCTGCCCACATTGGCAACGCTTCCATTCTGATAGATAAACTTCATGGAAGCAATCTCATAATGTCCCGGAATGTAGTCGGTGACATCTGCAAACTGATACGTTACCTTTGTCTTTCCAAACAGCATGGCAGATACTTTTCCATTTTCCGGAATCAGATATGCCGGTACCGCAGGCTGTGGCGTGAAATGCAGTTCTCCATTTTTCATGGATAAAATATGGCTGCCAAACATCATCTGTTTCCACATACTGATAAACTCGATGGTCGATCCACTTAAGCGTGCCACAAAACCTTTGCCGTGATATGCTTTGTTTGGATTTTTACTGCTTGCGATAAAGGATGAATTCTCATAAATACTTCTTCCATATACTTCCTTATCCAAAAATGGGATCGCAGCTTTGTGGAAATCCTCAAAAAATGCTTCATACATGCCATTTCGGATGAGTTCCAACAGATACTTATATTCCATATGAAGCCAGATGGACTCATTCTCCAGCCAGCCAGGTGTGAAGGCTCTCGCTCTTCCAAGTTCAAAGGATGCATTCTGCAAAGAAGCATTGACCTTATACATGGAAAGTTTTTCATCATAGAGATCACTGTGTCTCACCTGCTCATATAATTTTGCCTTTTTCTCTTTTCCGGTCTTTAATTTCAGATAACGAACCGGTCCTTCCAGGAAATATGGAACTTCACGAACCATAAATTTTAATGGCTTGTAGCCGTCTTTTACTTTCTCATACTCTAAAACTTCATAAGTAAAATAGGTCGGGCAGATACCATTTCCCAATATGCATGCTTTTTCAATTCCGCAGGTTACTGTTTCCAGAAAATCGTTTAAAATTTTTACAACTTTCTCTGTGGAAACAAGATTCTTCACACCGGATATTCCGGAGAATACTTTCTCTCGGTAAGCCTCTTTTGCATCGTTGATCTGATTCCAGAAGGAAAGGATCTCACCCTCTTTCTGAATCTCTTCCTTAGCTGCATAGCTCTGCTTTTTGCAGAAACCGATCGCATCTTTCTCACTTGCATTGATCAGATCAAGCTGCTGTAAGAAATCAGAAAATTCTTCAATCAGTTCCAGTTCTCCCGGATATCGTTTTAATGCCCCGATCGTGTATTCCAACATTCTGGCAAGCTCATAGGTCTCTGCCATGGAAGAACCAAACATGCCCGGCATACCATTTAACGCGTCATACCAGCCAGGTTTTCCACCTTCCATCTCCACACCCATACCGTAAGCGTCCAGCGCTGCAAATTTTGTGGTGCAGAGTAACACTAATTTTTCCAGCAGCGTCATCTTTAAAACTTTTCCGGACTGATTTGCTTCACGCACCAGTTTTTCTTCCGTATTTCTACGGCTCTTTTCATTCAATGCATAATATTGTCTCAGGCCATTTTCCGTCTCTTCATAGCGACTGTATCTCGGATTGATATTTACCCGTGAAAGGAACGTCGTATAAACTCTCTCATACAGTAATTCCTTCTCTTTTTCCGGGAATACTTCCAGATAATCTTCCACAAGATCCAGATTGTAAGTCCAGTGGTCGCTCCAGTAGCCTTCCAGGAAATTGCCGTTCACAAGTCCATCCGCCTGATCGAGCACCTGGAAAAACAGATTTTCGGTCTCTTTTTCGCCAAAATTCTCTTCGATTTTCCGATATAAGGAACCCGGTGTGAATGGTTTTTTGATATATTCACAAAACTCCTGTTTTTCCTGCTCGGTTGTAAATAAATTTTCGTGAAGAGCCAGCAGACTGCCTGCTTTTTCTTCTGCAACCTGATAAGTCAGTTTTTCCACGCCCAGTGGGTTATAACCATCTAGCTGGATCAGGCTGTAAAATGTTTTGATATTCTCCCTTCCCACAAATGGTGCAAAGAAAGTGTCACATCTGCGGTTCTGGTTGACATCGCGGAAATTTCCATTTCCCTGTGAATAGAACTCCGGCAGCATGGAAAAATAGTTGTAATCTCTTTCCAGATCGCCATGCTTTCTGGAATACACGTAAAAAATCTTATGACTGCCAAGCCGGATCGGATATCCGCCTCTTAGGACGTTATCCATATAAGTATACTGACAGTAAGCATCAAAATCTTTCGACGCAGTCTCTGTCGCAATTCCGCTGCAAAGATGTTCTACCAGTTCCTCTGCCTCTTTTGCTTTTGCGTTAAAATAAACTGCGTCCAGTTTTTTGGCTGCATATGCCTTCAACAGTTCTTTGTTCTCCACCTGTCCGATGATCTCATAGAAACAAATGCTCTCATTCGCTGCAAGATCTGCCTCTGTTCCATAAAAACTACATGGCAACTGGTTCATGGTGATCTGCTCTTTTGCGAGCAGTTCTTTTAATGCCGTCTCTTCAAATCCAATCGGTTTCTGTAAGGAAGTATCATAGGAGAATACAACCGTCGGATCAACGACCGGCTGTATTCTCGTACCATCTGCAAGACATCCAATGGAAAAATTACCCCCCTCCACCTTTGTGACTGCGGCGGTATCTGCCATGCTGGCACGCACGCGGAAATACGGGCGTCCCTCTTTCACATCCTCGACCTGCATCCACGCTTTGGATGTCTGGCACATGTTTTTCATACTGTCAATTCCAACTCCATATGGAATCAGTGCCGGCATACCGTCTAAAACTTCTATTTTGGCATGTTCCCCGGTTGCATTGGTAAGTTCTACCTTACGCACCAGTGCACCGATTTTTTCTCCCGGAAGTGTAAAATATGTTACCTTTGCATTCACTCCAAGTACGTCATTTTCCTCTTCAATTTTTAATCCGTTCATGGCAATTTCCATGCGGTGTGTCTGGTTTTCATCTGCAAAAAGCTCGGTCACTTTTCCATCTTTTTTTACAAAAGTACGGAATCCTGTCGTTTTCACATTCTGGTACGCCTGATGCGCCGGATAAAATTCCATGATCGAATGATCTTTATTGTCGACTCCGAAACTGACCACGCACTGTCCACGATTTACATAATAACACCAGATAGGGATTCCCTTCTCTCCGGAAATACCTGGAAGAAAGCTTGCAAAAGTGCCCTTTTTTCCATAGTTTTCAATTAAAAATTTTTCCTCTGCCATATTCTTCTCCATTCCATTTTTTGCAACTGTTTTATAATGTAATATTTCCCTGGGCAAGAACCACTTCGATCTGATGTGTCTCATTGCCAGAAAGTTTCTCGATCATATTCTTAGGAAGAATTGCCTCATGCTGTTTTGGCACAAAATTTATCTTCTCTCCGTCCACCGTTACATCTGCAATCTGATATTCTCCATAATCCTTTTCTTCGCGGTTCAAATAAGTGATCTTCCAGTTTTTGTCTGCGAACTGCAGTGTAAGGGATGCCTTTTTCTCTTCATCAAACTGCTCTTTTAAAAGTTTTGGTTCTAAGATCATATCACCGACCTGACCTCTTACTCCGAACATCTCTGTGATCACCGTCAGCATATACCAGCTTGCAGCTCCTGTCAGATAATGGTACATACCACGTCCTCTTCCATTGAAGTATTCCGGAATTCCAGGATAGATGCGGCTTACTTCGAAGTTTGCCGACTGTCTGTACAATGCATGCAAAGACTTATAACCTTCCTTTGCAAATCCACGTTTGTAAAGTGCATTGGCATACATCACTGCCATATGGGAAAAGACTGCTCCGTTTTCTTTATCTCCATAGGAAAATCCAAACATTCTTCCAAGATCTGTCTTGACTTCCCCGAAATCTGTATTCAGACGGTAGCCACCTACTTTTTCATCATAGAGATAACGGTCTGCACTCTTCGTGATCTGCCGGATCTGTTCGTCTGTCGCAGTGCCAGCCATGATGGGAAATACCTGACCGGTTAACATCATGCGGACACCGGTTTTTGTATCTCCTTCTACCTGACGTCCATGATTATCATAGTAACCGTTAAACCAGCCGCTTTCTTCCGAATCCTTTACCCACTCATTTTTCCGGATATGCTCCATTAACCACTCCGATTTGTGACGCAGGTTTTCAGTCAGTTTTTCAATGGAGATCTCTACTTTTTCTCCGCTTGTGTCATGCTCACACGCATGTAAATATTCCTCTAATACATGCAGCTTCTTCTCAACAGAATCGTATAATGCCGGATTATCTTCCAAAAGGCTCACAATCTCTGCCAGAAGGGAAACCGTTTCTTTTCCGGTTTTCTTCCGGTATGCTTCCAGCAATTCTGCAATATCGGCAAGGTTGCCTGCATAAGCATTGGAAAATGCCACGCTCTCGCCCTTCTCAGAAGCCATATCCAGCGCATCATTCCAGTCTGCGCCGCGCAGTCTTATGTTATTGTGTTCTCCAACTTCATAAAAAGCGGTAAGATTCTGTAACAGCAGATGCTCTAAAATCGTACCCTCTTCCCGCACGCCGCGCTTGGTCTTCTGCCAGCAGCCATAGGATTCATCCCACAGTGTATCTGTCCTGGTTCCTCTTGCAATCTGTTTGTCTTTAAAATAAGCTGCCTCTTTTTCTAACAGTTCAAGATCTCCGGTCTGGTCAATATAAAACTTTGTTGTGATCATTGGCCATACACCATGATCCATCCACACTCTTGTGATATTATTCCGGTCTGCAACAAACTCTCCCTGTTTACTTCCGATGATCGTTGCATTACTTCCATCTATACGGACACCGGCAAAGTTATCAAGCAGCATCTGTCTTACTCCATCCGGATTCATAATTAAAAGTGCCAGACAATCCTGCCAGAGATCACGCCAGCCTCTTCCTCCCTTTCCGTAATCATGATGCGGAAGGAAGGAACAGCCATAAATACGACGCAGAATTGGCTGAAAGCTTACCCAGTGCATAAACTGGTTGAAATCTGAATCTCCGGTATGATAAGCAACATTTACTTTTTCCTGCCAGTATGCTTTTGTTTTTTCCAGTTCTTCCAGTACTTTCTCTCTGGTCGTATAAGTTTTGGAAAGATTCCTGATCTCCTGAATATCTTCTGTAATTCCGGTAAAGATCAGATAACTGCATTCCTCTTCCGGCTCTAATGTAATCTCTGAAAAATGAAGACCACCAACTGCCTCTAATCCTTCTATCTTTGTTCCTGCCTTGACCCCCTCTGCATTTTTTACAATGGCATATGGTCTCTCAAAGTTACCGCCCTCTCCGACAAAATCCTCTGCTGTCGGATAAAAATCCACCGGCTTTTCTCCATTGCCACTCCAGCCCACGCAGTAATAAGTCATATGGTTGACCTGATGTCCTCTCTCATCGAAAGACAATGTCGGTGTCACCAGAACGCCTGTGTCTGTAGTTTCGATTCTATGTAATAAAGATGTTACATGTCTGTGGTCACGGATATTGTCCGCGCTTCTTCCATATAATGGTATCGCCGCCGTCGGTGTAACTGTCTGCGCCATGCGTCCTGTGTTTGTGATCGTCACCAGCATGATCTCAACGTTTTTATCTACTGGAATAAAAGAAAGTATTTCTCCGCGAAGCTGATACTTTTTGGATTCCCTTGTCGTCTTCTGCCACATAAATCCGGCTGTCACTTCACTGTCATCCTGCATTTCCGTAAATTTCTTACTTAACTCTTCTGCTGAATGACCAGTCAAAGACCAGCTTCCGATTCCCTTCACATTGCACCAGAAGTTTCTGCTGTTTCGGTTATTGACAAGATTTTCCGCACTTACCGGCTCCAGTAAAAATGTATTCTGATCTATCTTCGCATCACCGCCGAGATTCGGTGTGAAGGAACTTTTTAATCCTGCTTCCCCTGCAATTGGAAAATAAAGATAGCTGATATTTTCCGCTTTTTTCAAATGGAATGTTCCCTGTGTATCTTCAAATTGATATCCTTTCATCCTGATTCTACCCTTCCTATTTTGATATTTTTATTCTAAGAAAAAACAAGACACAAAAAAGGACACTCTTTTTCAAAAAGGTGTCCTTTTTTTATATCTTACCGGATCAGACCGTTCTCATATTCACAGATCACTTTTCGTTCTCCTGCAAAAGTCACCGAATCTCCCGATTCATTGATAATATGGTTCATGCCCGGATATCCGGTCAGCATCACGGTACAGATATTGTGTACTTTCACTCCATTCTTATCCGGCACCTCCATGGCGGTGTCAAGTTCCACAGACGCATCACGGTTATACAGGTAAACGCCAAGCCCCCATGCCTCAAACGTATCCACAGCATCATCCACATAAAAAGAAGCGTATCCATTCTTCTGTCCCTCATGGCTCATCCAAACCTCCTGGTTTGGAACATCATATGGGATCTCGCTCTGATACATATACACTTTTCCGTGATCTCCATTCCATACCGTCTGATACTGTTCAAAATGTTCTACCATCAGCGCATACATCGTGACATCATCCCCGTTGATGATGATTCCATTTTCTGCCTCGTTTTTCTCCCACGCAACATTGTCTCCGTGGTCTGCACGCCATACCCAGAAGTTATCCCCGACCACATGGTTGCTGTTGATCGTAGCGCAGCACTTTACGCTTACCGGTGTGTCTGTATCTGTTCCTCCGACATGGAAAAACAGATCGCTTAAATAAATATTTTTTCCATTATCCTCTGATTTCTGACCCTCGTTACCGATGACAAGAAGATTGTCTGATTTTATTTCCCCGGCATCAAAAAGTAATCCTGCAAGGATCAGTCCCTGCACATTCCCTGTTTCCAGGCAGACGTTTCCTTTTGCTGCACGCAGGGTTGCCAGTCCCATGCCAAGCACGATTGTATCCGGACGATTTACAGCAATCGGTTCCTCAAGGTCATAAATTCCAGGTGTCAGAAGCAGATTTTTTCCTTCTTCCAATGCCTGATTCATCGTCTCTGCCGTATCTTTCTCCGGCTTTGCAACATAAAACTGGTCAATCGGAATTTTTTCTCCCTCGCTGCCATTTTCCCATGAAACACCGATAGCATTTTCCCGCTCTTTTGGCACATAGACCATATAACCTTCCTCATCATCATAGATCAAAAACGGTTTTTCCTGCATGGCTTCGGTCTTTTCCACCTCTGTGTACGGAACGACCGGCCAGGTTCCGGTTGGATTTTTTCCTTCCTCTGTGCCGACAAAGACCATATTCCAGTTAGCCCCCATCCACGCTTTCCAGTTACAGTTTCTGGAAAGCCATTGCTGCTGTGACCCGGAATCTGTCATCAGGTCGGTGTTGGAGTCCGCCAGAAATCCGCCACTGCACCATCCGTATTCATCATGCAGAAACAATGCACCATCGACCTGCACTCTCCGCATAAACGTTGCCTGCGAGACTGCCCACATCGTGTTCGTTTTCAGCTCGATGTTTTCCACTCCGCGCCAGAAATTGCAGCACGCATTGTGATTCGACGGATCGTCCGAAAGCCATCTTGCGGTACATTGCAGGCTCTGTAATTTTGTGTCAGTCGGAAGTTCTCCAAGCCCTGCCACCTGTGTATAAAACCCAACATCCGCCTCGATCGTCTCGTCATACTCTCCCGGCATAAAATAGATGGCATAACGCGCCTCCCCAAACTGATCTGCTTCCTGTTTCTCATAAATAGCATCCAATGTTTGTGCCACCTGCCCCGGATCATCCTCCGGCGAAAAAATATAGGTATTTTCGCCAAATAATTCTGTATGAAACTCTGCATCCCTTGTTGTCATATCTTTTGTATCCATTTTACTGCTTTCCTTTGTTCCACACCCCGTCATAAGCATACACGCTGCCCCGAATAAAAGCAGCATTTTCCCACAGTGTCCTTTTTTCATGATTTTTTCCTCCCTCTCCCTTATCAGCATAACGGTATCCGGGCACAAAAAAAGGACACCTTTTTTCACAAAGGTATCCTTTTTCCATATAGAAATATTTTTTTAAAAGTACTCCATAATAAAGTTTTTCTTTGGATAAAAAATCTGCCCGATGGTTCCATTCTGTATTACCTTCTGATCCAGTATCTCTACCGAATCGTAATCTGATATCTCACCCTCTGCAAATCCCCGGAAAATACCGTGTGCAAAATCTGCAATATCCATGGTAATCTACGGCACCTGATCCTGTGGCATACGCTCAATCGCAGTCAGTGTTCCGTTGGTAAAACGAATCCAGTAACTGCCGTTATTTTGTGGTAATACAGAATTGGTTATCCCAAGGATCACCTGTCCGTTTCCACGGTAAGCCGCCTTTTTCAACACACGCTCCACATTCACCACTCTCACCATGCCAAGCGGTATCTGATTTTCAGAAAAAGCTCCCATAGACCATTCCTTTACCAGACATTCCATCGTCTTGCATGCAGGAATCGTAAAGATTACCTGCACATGATCGCTTTCCATTGTTTTTACCAGTGCTAAAAATCCCTGAAGGCCTTCCTTCCCTGCATAAACTAACCGAGTGCAGACAACAATCTGTCCCTCGTTCCGCATCTCTTTATGGATGGTAAAATAAGCTGACGGCTTCCCACTGCCACGGTAATACAGGTATGTAAACTCCTGATCCTTATACGGATTAGACTCTGTCACAAACGCATATTCATAACCTTCATTGTGGATCATACCGTTATACTTCACTTCCCATGCTCCGTACAACTGCTTTACATCTGAAAGCACCTGTTTCCGGTTGGATTCATCCACCAATACAAAATAGCCATCTTTCATATCAAAAGAAGGAATCATGGACAAAAGATACTGACACTGCTTTCCGAAACATCCAATCTCGAAACCGAATTTCCGATAATACAACATTCATCTACACAAGATCACAGCATAAATTGTGCCACCACATAATTATTTAAGTCCATCCCTTTGTCA
>OLQX01000560.1_pt1 | contig 42865 bp, 38 predicted proteins | sample 1672581 | NCBI WGS metagenome assembly OLQX01 (sample SAMEA3136701, study PRJEB25190) | human gut metagenome | reverse complement strand
TTTTTCAAAAAATTCATGTTTTTTCCTCTTTCTCATTCTTTTGTTAGTTCATACAGGTTTCCAATTAGAGATTATAACACTGGTAAACGATAATAAAAAATTATATAATATTATTGAACGATAATAAAAAATTATTGACAGATATGAAAGAGAATTAATAAAAATCATTTGTGAAAATCAAATTGACAATGAAGGGAAGAAAATTATGCTGGATTTTAGAACAGATACATTTCTTACGGTATGTGAGACGATGAACTTTACAGAGGCAGCAAGAAGATTACATATTACACAGCCGGCAGTTTCGCAACATATTCGTTTCCTTGAAAAGGAATATAATACCAGATTGTTTTCTTATTGTAATAAACAACTGTATCTGACGCCTGCAGGGGAGATACTCAGAAAACGTCTGATGACAATGAAAAATGATCAGCTGGCAATTATGAATGAGATAAGAAATGAATCCCATAAAATGGAATCTCTTTCTATAGGTGTTACAATGACGATCGGAGAATATGCAATTGTAGATAAAATAGCAGATTTTCTGATCGGTCATCCGGAGATGAATCTACACATACATTATGGAAATACAACACAGCTATTAACATTGCTGGATGAAGGAATTATTAATCTGGCACTTGTAGAGGGGAATTATCCGAAGGAAAATTATGAACATAAAAATTACAGTACCGAAGAATATATAGCAGTTTGTGCCAGAAATCACATATTTGAAGTAAAATCGCCGGAAACGATGCAGGAACTGGTGAAGGAGCGCCTGCTTGTACGTGAACCGGGATCCGGGACAAGGAATATTTTAGAAGAGTTACTTCTTGCAAGAGGAATGGGGATAAAAGATTTTCTTCACTATACAGAAGTGGAAAATATGCATACAATTATCGGGCTTTTAAAAAGAGATTGTGGAATTTCATTTATGTACAAAATTGCGGTAGCGGATGAACTTAAGAACGGAACATTGAAAGAAATCAGGCTTTCAGATTTTAAAATGCAGCATGATTTTGATTTTATCTGGGAAAAGGGCAGTATTTATACAGAAAAATATATTGGAATATGTGAGGAACTTCTGAAAAAGTACTGATATTGGCGGGGGAAGGCATTCTATTACATTAATTCATATGCATAAATGCCAGAGCATTACCGTTTACAGAAATGCTGATTTCTGTTAATCTGAAAGCAGAAATCAGGAGGGATAAGAAGTATATGATGACAAGAGAGGAAGCATTAGCATACGGAATGTCATTTTATAATGTATATGAAGAAAAGCCATTTCGTGATCCGAACTGGCAGCTGGTGCGGATTAAAGGAAGTAAAAAAACATTTCTGTGGATATATGAACGGGAAGGATATATCAATCTGAATGTCAAAGTGAATCCGGAGTGGAGAGACTTCTGGCGCTCGGCGTATGAGTCAGTGACGGCCGGATATCATCTGAATAAAGAACACTGGAATACGATCATTCTGGATGGGACCATTCCGGAAGAAGAGATCAAAAGAATGATCGCAGAAAGCTATGATCTGGTTACGGACAGTCCGACAAAGAGAATCTATGAAGCAGTGAAGCGTATTCCAAAAGGACATGTGGCAACTTATGGGAAGATTGCAGAGATGGCAGGAGAACCCAGGATGGCAAGAGCCGTGGGCAATGCATTGCATAAGAATCCGGATCCGGAACATATTCCATGCTTCCGTGTAGTTAATGCAAAAGGAGAACTGGCCGGAGCATTTGCATTTGGAGGCCAGAATGTGCAGGCAGAACTTCTTCGGGCGGATGGAGTCGAAGTGATAAACGGAAGGGTAGATCTGGAAAAATACGGAATATAATTGACAATGCATTTCCAGAGATGGCAAAAATTAAAAGCAAAGATGGTGGACGGTATTATATACGTCAGTTTCAATCCTGCAACAAGTGAAAAACTTCTGGAAAACATAACGGTTCCGGTGGTTTTTATGGACAGAAAGATAAAGAAAAGGGAGAATATGGGAAGTGTTCTGATCGATAAATTTTCTGCAATGAAGGATGTAGCGGCATATATTGCCGGAAAAGGCTGCAGACAGCCGGCGTATATTACAGCAGATATCTCGATATCGCCAAGCAAAGAACTTGGGAAAAAATTCCGGAAGACATTAAGATCATGGGATTTGATGATATTTACATTTCGAAATATCTGAATCCGAAACTTACTGCGGTCAGACAGGATGCGTATGAGATGGGAAGACAGGCAGCTGGAATGCTGATCAGATATATAGATCAGGGAATGCCGCTTACAGACAGGATCCTTCCATATGAGATTATGGAGCGTGGAACTCTGTATAATATGAAAACGTTTAACCAATTTACTTAAAGGAGGATATACACATGAAATATCGTAACGTAGGAAAAGCAGGAATCAAAGTCAGTGAGATTGCACTTGGAAGCTGGATGACAGATCTGAAAGAAAGTTCCGAGGAAGATGTGGCAAAAGAAGTTGTAAAACTTGCCTATGAGAATGGAATTAATTTCTTCGACTGTGCAGATGCATATTCAGGAGGAGCAGCTGAAAGGTTCTTCGGAGAAGTGTTAAAAGAATTCCCGAGAAAAGATCTGGTGATCTCAAGCAAGGTCTATTTCCCGACAGGAGATGGCGTGAATGATAGAGGACTTTCCAGAAAGCACATTATGGAAAACTGTGAGCAGTCTCTGAAAAATATGAACTTAGATTATCTGGATCTGTATTATTGCCATCGCTATGATGAGAACACAGATCTGGAAGAGACACTTCGTGCGATGAGTGATCTGGTTGCTCAGGGAAAGGTGCTGTATTACGGTGTAAGTGAAGAATGGGGAAGTGCAAGAATTGAAGAAGCACAGAAGATCATTGATAAGCGTGGTTTATATCCAATCACAGTGATCCAGCCACAGTACAATATGGTAGACCGCTATATTGAGCATGAGATCATGGGAACTTGCAGAAAATACGGAATCGGTATCACTTCATTTTCACCGTTGTCGCAGGGACTTCTGACCGGTAAATATAAAAAAGGACAGCCATATCCGGAAGGATCCCGTGCAACACATCAGGCAGACAAACAGATCAATAATCTGCTGACGGATGAAAATCTTGCAATTGTGGATGAACTTTCCAAAGTGGCAGATGATCTGGGAACAAATGTAGCAATCCTGTCACTGGCATGGATTCTGAAACACCCGGAGATCAGCTGCGTGATCGCAGGGGCAAGCAAGCCGTCGCAGCTTGAGAATAACCTCAAAGCTGTTGATCTGGAGATTCCGGATGATGCGATGGAACGGATTGAGAAGATTCTTGGATTCCAGAGATTTGAACGCCATGTAGGATAATACTGATATAAATGCATAGAGGCGGGGAAAAGTTATTTTCCCCGCCTTTAATCGCCATGCAAATGTGTAACAATGAAATAAGTTCTTGACAAATTTTGAAATCTGCATATAATTATCAATGGTAATTAACAGAGGTAATTATTTGGATTACTGTTTATTAACAGAATTTTATGAATGCATTGCAATATCAAGAGAATGGTAAGCAATAATTGTATGATGATTATATAAGGAGGACAAAATATGACAAGTGAAATCATAAAAAGGATGTTCGACGCATGCTATCAGGCAAAACGGACCCGGGATATGCTCCCGCCGCTGCCGGAAGGTGTCAGAGCATCCTTTATTCAGTATCTGGATGTGATTCAGTCATTGGAAAGAAAGGGCATACAGGTAAAAGTATCGGATCTCAGCGATGCAATGGAGCTTCCAAGACCGGGTGTTACAAGAACGGTCAAAGAAATGGAAGAAAAAGGATATCTTCAGAAGATTGCTTCCGAAGAGGATGGACGTGTCACATACATTACTGTTACGAAAAAAGGCTCAGAATTGTCACAGAAATATGACGAACAATATTTTGACAGCCTGCTTCCATATATGGAAGAAATACCGGACGAAGATGCAGAATGCATGATACAGACGATCGAAAAATTCTATCAGATCATGTGTGAAAGGAGGAAACACTACGATGAACGATAAGGCAGATTTTACACAGGGAAGCATTCTTAAGAAACTGATTGCATTTATGATGCCGGTGCTGGGAGCACTGATTCTTCAGGCGGCATATGGAGCAGTGGATCTTCTGGTGGTCGGAAGATTTGGTTCGACATCAGGACTTTCGGCAGTGTCCACAGGAAGCCAGGTATTGAATCTTGTCACTTTCGTAGTGATTCAGTTTGCGATGGGAATCACGGTTTTGATAGCAAGGTATCTGGGCGAAAAGAGACCGGATCAGATAGGTTCGGTTATTGGCGGCTCGGCAGTTGTATTTACTATGATTGCAGCCTGCTTATTTATCGTTATGGTAGGATTTGCACATCCGATCTCAGTACTGATGCAGGCTCCAAAAGAAGCAGTTGATCTGACATCAGTATATGTGCGTATCTGCGGAGGCGGTATCTTCTTTATCGTCGCATACAACCTTTTATCCGCAATTTTCCGTGGATTGGGAGATAGTAAATCTCCGTTACTATTTGTATTTGTTGCATGTATCGTGAACGTGATCGGAGATCTGGTACTGGTGGCAGGACTTCACATGGATGCAGCAGGTGCGGCGATCGCAACGGTTACAGCACAGGCACTCAGCGTAGTATTTGCCGTAATCCTTCTGATCAAAAAGAAACTTCCATTTAAGATTACCAGAAAAGATTTCAGCCTGAACAGCCAGTGTAAGAAATTTCTGAAGATTGGGCTGCCGCTTGCACTGCAGGAGTTTTTGACACAGATGTCCTTCCTGGCACTTTGTGCATTCGTAAACCGGCTTGGTCTGGAAGCTTCTTCAGGTTACGGTGTTGCATGCAAGATCGTCAACTTTGCGATGCTGGTACCAAGTGCGCTGATGCAGTCGATGGCATCTTTCGTATCCCAGAACATCGGAGCAGGAAAGACGAAACGTGCGAAGAAATCCATGTTCACCGGAATCGGTGTCGGCCTGGTTGTGGGATGCATGGTATTCTTACTGGTGATGTTAAAAGGCGATATGCTCGCAGGATTCTTTACGACAGATGCAGCCGTTATCCAGAAAGGCTATGCATATCTGAAAGGATTTGCACTGGAGACAATCGTGACAGCGATCCTGTTCAGTATGGTCGGATACTTCAATGGTAATAATAAGACGGTCTGGGTAATGACACAGGGATTGATCCAGACCTTGCTGGTACGTCTTCCATTTGCATATGTCATGAGTATCCAACCGGATGCGAGCCTTACGAAGATTGGTCTTGCGGCGCCGGTATCGACGATGGTGGGAATTGTGCTGAATGTTGGATTTTATATTTATCTTGGAAAGCAGGAGAAGAAAATAAGTAAAAAATAAAAATATTATTGTGATTATGATAAAATATAGATAATAAAAATGAAAGGAAGAAATGATTCAAATTCGACCAGTTTCTGATTTAAGAAACAAATTTCCTGAAATTGAGACAATTGTAAATAGTGGGAATCCTGTGTATTTAACGAAGAATGGTTATGGTTCTATGGTAGTTTTAAGTTTAGAAGAGTATGCAAGTCTTACTAACAATGTAGAAATGAAACTTGATGAAGCAGACAGGCAGGCGGCAGCAACTGAGGAAAGACTTTCTCATGAAAGTGTATTTAAGAATGTAAGGAGCGTGATACATGGAAAATAAATCGTATCAACTTCGTTATCTTCCGATGTTTGAGACGGATGTGAGTTCAAAGGTTTTACAATAATTTTTCGGGGAAAATACCAGAAAAAATTTATTTGACTTTTGGAAAAACAGGAAATATAATAGTCACAAACGAGTAGCGAGTAAGCGTAAATCCAGTTTACCTGCTGCTCGTTTTTTATTTGTTAAAACATAATATTTGTCATGAAAAAGTGTGTAGCCTGTCAGCGTAAGTCCAACTTATACGACAGAGCTGCATTTTTTGTGCAGAAAAGGGAGGAATGAAAACAAAATGGAAGAAAGTAACAAGATGAAAGACATGCCGGTAAATAAGCTGATGATCCAGATGGGAATCCCCATGATTTTATCTATGGCATTACAGGCGGTTTATAACATTGTAGACAGTGCGTTTGTGGGAAATATGAAAACGGGCAGTGAAGCGGCACTAAATGCACTGACTTTAGTATTTCCGGTGCAGATGCTGATGGTTGCAGTGGGAATCGGAACCGGTGTAGGAACTAATGCACTTCTTGCAAGAACACTGGGACAGGGAAACAGTAAGAAAGCAGCAAAGGTAGCAGGAAACAGTCTGTTCCTTGGTGTGATTATTTATGTGGTATGTCTGTTATTTGGAATTTTTGGAGCGAAAGCTTATATTTCATCTCAGACCACAGATGCAGAAGTACTTGAAATGGGAGTCAGTTATCTGAGGATATGCTGTGTGATTTCTTTTGGAATCATTTTCTTTTCACTATTTGAAAAATTACTCCAGGCGACAGGACGATCTCTTTATTCCACAATCGGACAGGTAGTCGGAGCTGTTGTAAATATCATTCTTGATCCAATTATGATCTATGGTATCGGTCCGGTTCCGGAAATGGGAGTAAAAGGTGCAGCTTATGCGACAGTAATTGGTCAGATAGCATCTGCAGTTTTACTGCTTGTTTTCCAGATAAAGCTGAATAAAGAATTTGAGCATGATGTGAAATACATGAAGCCGGATGCAGGCATTATAAAAGAAATCTATGCGATTGGCCTTCCGGCCATCATTGCACAGGCATTGATGTCTATTATGGTATATGTAATGAATCTGATTCTGAAATTCAATCCATCTGCACAGACAGCTTATGGATTATTCTATAAGGTTCAACAGTTTGTGCTGTTCCTCGCATTTGGACTCAGAGATGCAATCACACCGATCATTGCATTTGCTTATGGAATGAGAAGCAAGAAGAGAATCCAGGATGGAATCAAATATGGTCTGATCTATACGGTTGCATTGATGATTCTGGGTATTGCAATCACAGAGATTTTCCCAGGGGCATTTGCGACGCTGTTTAATGCCGGACAGTCGAGAGCATATTTTATCAGTGCAATGAGAGTCATTTCTTTAAGTTTCTTGTTTGCAGGAATTAATGTTGCTTATCAGGGAATCTATCAGGCAGTGAACAGTGGTATGGAATCACTGGTTATCTCACTTCTGAGACAGCTTGTAATTATCTTACCACTGGCTGGAATTTTTTCTATATTTGCCAGAAATGGTCAGATGGGAGTTGCATTAATCTGGTGGGCATTCCCGATCACGGAAGTGATTGCATGTCTGGTGGGATATGTATTCTTAAAGAGAATCAGAAAAAACAAGGTTTTAAAGTAAGGAGGAAACAGGAATGGTAAAACGAATCATTACGATCAGCAGAGAATTTGGAAGCGGCGGACGTTTCATCGGCGAGGAAGTGGCAAAGAAGCTGGGAATTGCTTATTACGATAAAAATATCATCAATCAGATAGCGGAAGAATCAGGACTGTCACCGGATTATATTCAGGAAAGTGCCGAATTATCGCCAAAGAAAGGACTGTTTGCCTATGCATTTGCCGGACGGGATATCACGGGAAAATCTTTGGAAGATATGGTATATGAAGCACAGAGGAAGGTGATTCTGGAACTTGCGGATAAGGAATCTTGCGTTATTATAGGAAGAAATGCAGATTTTATACTGAAAGACAGGGATGATGTGCTGAATGTGTTTATTCATGGAGATATGCCGGAAAAGATACAGCATATCAGCAGGTTATATCATGTCAGTGAGCAGGAGGCTGTAAAGCTGATAGCAGATACAGATAAAAGGCGCATGACAAATTATAACTTTTATACCGGGCAGAAGTGGGGAAAGGCCAGCAATTACACGTTGTGTCTGAACAGTTCACAGCTTGGATATGGCAGATGTGAAGCGGTTATTATGGAGTGCAGATAGATCTGTGGGGACAGAAAAGTATCCGGGGCTAATGAAGATAATTTAAAAATGATTTCCAAATTGAAAAGGAGAGGTCAAAATGGCAAAAGCCAGATATAAGATAAAACAGATGACTGAGTAACATACTTTTCTGCAATCCGTGCAGGGACAGCATGTTACTGTACAGGAAATCAGAGAATACTTCAAAGACCGTGAAATTGCAGTCGGAACGACAACAATATACCGGCAGCTGGAAAAGATGGTAAAAGATGGTTTGGTTGAGAAATATGTGGTAGAAGGTACAAACAGTGCCTGCTTTGAGTACATAGGAGAGAGTGAGACATCTGATTATGAGAGCTGCTATCATTGCAAGTGTGAAAAATGTGGAAAACTGATTCATATTCAATGTGATGAGATTGAATGCCTGAGCAGACACATGACAGAACATCATGATTTTCAATTAGATCCCAAACGTACTGTCTTCTATGGAATCTGTAATGAGTGTAGAAAAAACACTTAAACCAAAATAAGAACGTTAATGAGAAAGGAGAAGGATATGACTACGGAAAAAAGAAAACATCTTGCAGCATGGTTTAGCATCATCTTTATATTCGTGACATTGGCTTCTCTTTTCTATATTGTCAAAGAAGAAAATCATAAATGCACAGGAGAAGACTGTCCTGTCTGTGCGTGTGTTTAAGACTTTTTTTGTGTAACTTTGTGCTCGGTGATATTGTCCGTTATCTGTGCGGTTATAGGAATTTTGTTATCCATACTTGCCGGAACACCGGTTGGTTCGACTATCGTGGCTGCAGATATGGCAGCATTCTTTATCAGTTGTGTAGCAGGACGGATGATGGGGAGAAGATGATATGAGAAGAAAAAAATGGATTATTCTTGGCGTTTGTATGCTCTTTTGCATGATAAATATAGCTGGATGTGTAAAAAAAGAAAGCAAGAAGATTACTATAGGCTCTTCCGTGGATAAAATCGTAAAGGAAAAGACAGAAAAAAAAGAAACTCAGAATACAAAACGTAAAGAAACGAAAAAACAGCAGGAAGAGAACAGCCAGGAATCGAAGGAACAGGGAGGGCAACAGACACCAGGCAGTGATGTTGATTATGACCTTACAAATATGAATAAAGATATGGTCTATGCTGCTTTTTATCAGCTGATGGTAGAACCAGATAAATATATTGGAAAGACACTTTGCATCGATGGCTTATATTATACTGGACAAAACGAAAAAACTGGAACATACTATCATTATAGCATTATAAAAGATGCACTGGCCTGCTGTTCACAGGGACTGGAGTTTGTCTGGGGAGATGTGTCACATGTATATCCGGATGAATATCCCAAAGATGAGACAGAGATGCAGGTAAAATAAAAAATGAAAAGATGATAAGAATGAAACAGGTTGCAACGAAGATAACGGAATATGTAAAGAAAAGCAAAAGAGCAAAATTATATGGAGTATTTGGTCTGATATATCTGATTGCAGTTATATTTGTCATGAATGATGCATGGCTGTATCAGACACCAATTGCAAAACTTACAAAAGTAGAGACAAGCATAGCAGGAGAGAATAAAAGCACCCGCGGAACACAGGAAATCAAATATAAGCAAAAAATCCGGGGTGTGATATTAAATGGAACGAATAAGGGGAAAATCGTTGATTTTTCTAACGAATATACCTATACAGGAATGTTAAAACAGAAATATCACAAAGGGGATAAAGTATTGCTGAACGGGTCTGAAAGTAATGTGGGATCCAGCATACAGAGCGTAAAAAGAGATACAGAACTTGTTGTTTTGCTTGGACTTTTAATATTTGCACTGATGACAATCGCAGGAAAGAAAGGCGTGCTCACGATTATAACGGTTGGAATCAATATTGTGATATTTTCAGTAGGATTTTTAAAAAGCGGTGATGATGCGGATGTTGTAGCAATCTGTAATAAAATGGTACTCTTCTTTGCAATTGCTACATTGATCGGATTAAATGGACTTCACAGGAAAACATGGGCGGCCTTATTGTCAACACTATGTATACTGGCAATGATCATGGGAATATTTGAGGTAGTGATCAGTCATACCGCAGAACTGGATTATTCTACGATGGAATATTTGGGTAGCATTGATAATCCGGATGAGATTTTTCATGCGGAGATCCTGTTATCCGGACTTGGAGCAATCATGGATGTTGCAGTGGCAATTGCGGCAGCTTTGAGTGAAATTGTTACGAAGCGGCCAGAAGTTACATTCCGGGAGTTATTCCGGTCCGGAAGAGAGATTGGATATGATATTATGGGAACGATGATCAATGTATTGTTGTTCGTGTTTGGCTGTGGCCTGATTCCGGTGTGTGTGATCAGGATGAATAACAGTGTCCGGTTTATGACGATCATCAAATTACATATTCCGTGTGAATTATGCAGATTTTTCATAGAGAGTATTGGAATTGTACTGGCAATACCAGTATCTATCCTGATCACATCTGTGATGATGAAATTAACGATAAGAAAGGTGAAGAAGATATGTTGATGATACTGGGATTCATCCTGTTATTTTTGATCATGATTATTGGCGGGGACAGAGGTGTGATATCATTGATATCACTGGTTGGAAATATGCTGCTGCTTAGCCTGGCTATCTGGCTGATGGCAGCGGGAGCGCCGGTACTTCTGGTTACGGTCGGAGTAGGAATCATCATTTCATGTGTCACATTATTTTATCAAAATGGTACCAATGAAAAGACGAAGAGTGCATTTACAGCCGTATTGATTACAATGGCGGTCTTGTTCTTCTTTATCTATATGGTGGTGTGGAGAAGTGAGGCAGGAGGACTGAATGAAATACAGGCTGCGGAAGATGATGTATTATATTACAATATGAATCTGGATATTAATATGAGAAATGTTGCGACAGCTGTGATCATACTCAGCACGTTAGGTGCTGTGTTAGATATGGCACTTACGGTTACCACTTCCGTTTACGAGATCAGTATTCACAAACCGGAGATGAAACTGACAGAACTTGTAGAAAGTGGAATGCAGATCGGAAGAGAAGTAATCGGGACAACGGTGAATACATTGCTATTTGCGTATCTTGGAGAATCACTATTATTATTTTCTTATCTGAAGATGCAGGATTATACACTGGAAACATTATTAAATTCGAAAATATTGTTCCAGAATTGTGTATCAATGATATTTGGTGCGATCGCCTGTGTAGTGGTGATGCCGGTTGCGGCGGTATTGGTGGGAAAACGTATTAATATCGTATAATTGCTTCTAGTTTTCCGTATTATAAGCAAAAGGCAGCAGATATTTTGCTTTGATTTTTTCTGGCTTCCTGTCATTAACACCGACATAGATGTTCCCACTTTCACATAGTATGGCGGCCCCTACAGTATGATTTTGATCTTTTTCGTCATAATTTGAATGTATAGTCTTTTGGGCTTTTTCGATTAATGCCATGATCCTGCACGGTTAAAGGACATATCCAAGGTCAACATTTTATGATTATTTTGATGACATTTATGATCTGATGGATTATTGCTGGATTGCAATTATGAAAGACATGGATATGGAAAAATGTTTTTGGCGAAGGAGCAATTAAGCAAAGAGGAAGCATTACAGGCGGTTTGCTTTTTGCTTGGCAGTGTCGAAAGGGAGGCTCACAGAAAATGATTTTGTATTTCAGTGCAACAGGAAACGGGAAATATATTGCAGAACAGATTGCGGAGAAAACAGATGAAAAATGTATGTCTATCGTAGACTGCATCTGTGAGGATAAGTATTGTTTCTCCAATGAAAAAATATTTGGAATGGTGGTACCGACTTATTTCTGGCGTCTTCCACGGATTGTTGCAGAATATCTGGGAAAGCTCAGAATTGAAAATTGTGGATATACATTTTTCCTTACCAGCTATGGAGCAACGACAGGTGAGGCTGGCAGTATGGCGAAGAAGATTATGGCTCATAATGGGCAGAACTTTGATGCCTACTATAGTGTGATTATGCCGGATACATGGACACCGGTATTTGACCTTACGAATAAGAATAGAGTTGATAAATGGCTGAGTGACGGCAAAAAGCAGCTTAAGCTTGTTATCGGCAATATAATGTCAAAAAGAAAAGGAAATTTTGTAGACAGAAAATTATATAGCCGGAAACCTGAACTATAATCCGGAAGTGCATTGCACCCATCATGAACACGAGCATTCCTGCGGAGAACATCATTGTGGTGAAGATAAGCATGGCTGTAACGGTAATGCAGGTAACTGTTAATGAGTGAGTCAAGCCTACTATTATCTGTGGAGTATTCTACGGATAATGGTAGGCTTTTTTCCTTTTTTTTGATAGGATTTGCTGAGTAATTCATTGTAGGTAGTTTGTAGACAGTTCCAGATACCACGGAGTTGTGCATCTGTAAAATTTACTAGTTGGAGTAACATTTTTTGAACATGATTATTTCTGATTCCATAGTTTTTTAGACATTAAATTTCTCAACAGAAAAATTATTATTTTATAGATGCAGTATTTGCGAGCGTAAATGTTACATTTTGGAGTATAACATTGAAAAGTTTTGCAAAAAAAAATCAAAAAATTAGCACTCGCCTCTAGACAGTGCTAACAAAGTATGTTATAGTACAAATAGAACAAAGGAAGAAAGATAAAGAATCAAAGATATGATTCCGAATCGAAACTCCAGAAGTTCCAGCAAACAACATCCAGGAATTATCCGATGATGCTAACAATACATTTTAAACATTTGGAAGGAGAAATGACTTATGATGATGCCTAGTATTTTGGGAGAAAATTTATTTGATGATTTTATGAACGATTTCAGATTACCTGCATTTCCGGATGTAGACAAAGAACTGTATGGAAAACATGCAAAGAATTTAATGAAGACAGATGTAAAAGAAACCGAGAAAGGTTATGAAGTAGATATGGATCTTCCGGGATTTAAGAAAGATGAGATTCAGATGGAGCTGAATGATGGAGTGCTTACCATCAGCGCAGCCAAAGGACTGAACAAAGACGAGGAAGACAAGAAAGGTAACTACATCAGAAAAGAGCGTTATGCAGGCAGCATGAGCAGAAGCTTCTATGTAGGAAAACACGTAACCGTAGAGGATGTACATCCGAAATACGAGAACGGAATCCTCTCCTTCAGTGTTCCGAAAGAGGAAGCAAAACCAGTGGAAGAAAAGAAAAATTATATTTCCATTGAGGGATAATTAAATAAGGTAAGAACCGTTGCCACGGTGGGAGCAATCCTTCTGTGGCAAAAAAATACAACAAAATTAGCACTCGAGGGTTGACAGTGCTAATAAAACGATGTAATGTTATATTGCAAATAGAACAAGAGTGAAAAGGAGGTTGTCTATATGAATATAAATAAATTTACACAGAAATCACTGCAGGCTGTTCAGAACTGTGAACGTATTGCAATGGACTATGGCAACCAAGAGATTGCACAGGAGCATCTGCTCTATGCGTTACTGACACAGGATGATAGCCTGATCGCGAAACTGATGGAAAAGATGGGGCTTGATAAGAACCTCATCATTAACAGAGTAGAAGAAGCCATTCAGAAACGTCCGAAAGTCCAGGGCGGACAGCAGTATGTCGGACAGGATCTGAACAATGCACTGGTACACGGTGAAGACGAAGCAAAAGCTATGGGAGATGAATATGTATCTGTAGAACATCTTTTCCTGGCAATGATGAAATATGCAAGTAAAGATATGAAGGCACTTTTCCGTGAAGTGGGAATTTCGAGAGAAGGATTTTTACAGGCATTATCAACCGTCAGAGGTAATCAGAGAGTGACCAGCGATAACCCGGAAGATACCTATGATACATTGAACAAATATGGTACCGATCTGGTAGAAAGAGCAAGAGAACAGAAGATGGATCCGGTTATCGGACGTGATTCCGAGATCCGTAATGTGGTCAGAATCCTTTCCCGTAAAACGAAGAACAACCCGGTTCTGATCGGTGAACCTGGTGTAGGTAAGACAGCAGTTGTAGAAGGTCTTGCACAGCGTATTGTACGCGGTGATGTACCGGAAGGACTGAAAGAGAAGACAATCTTCTCCTTGGATATGGGTGCTCTGGTAGCAGGTGCCAAATATCGTGGTGAATTCGAGGAACGTCTGAAAGCAGTACTCGAAGAAGTCAAGAACAGTGACGGAAGGATTATTCTGTTCATCGATGAGTTACACACCATTGTCGGAGCAGGTAAGACAGACGGAGCCATGGATGCCGGCAATATGTTAAAACCTATGCTGGCAAGAGGTGAACTCCACTGTATCGGTGCAACGACACTGGATGAATACCGTCAGTATATTGAAAAGGATGCCGCACTTGAGAGACGTTTCCAGCCGGTTATGGTAGAAGAACCCACCGTTGAAGATACCATTTCTATCCTTCGTGGATTGAAAGAGCGTTATGAAGTATTCCATGGTGTGAAGATCACAGATGGTGCCCTGGTAGCAGCCGCAACATTATCTGACCGTTACATTTCCGACCGTTTCCTTCCGGATAAAGCTATCGACCTTGTAGATGAGGCGTGTGCATTGGTTAAGACAGAACTGGATTCTATGCCGGCAGAGATGGATGAGCTGAACCGTAAGATCATGCAGATGGAGATTGAAGAGACGGCTCTTAAGAAAGAAGATGACCGGTTAAGTAAAGAACGTCTGGAACACTTACAGCAGGAACTGGCAGAGCTTAGAGATGAATTTGCCGGTAAGAAAGCACAGTGGGACAATGAAAAAGTCGGTGTCGAACGTGTACAGAAACTACGTGAAGAGATTGAGCAGGTCAATAAAGACATCGAAAGAGCACAGCATTCCTATGATCTGGAGAAGGCAGCAGAACTTCAGTATGGCAAACTGCCACAGCTTCAGAAACAGTTAGAAGAGGAAGAAGCAAAGGTAAAAGACGAAGATCTGTCTCTCGTACACGAAAGTGTCAATGACGAAGAGATCGGAAGAATCGTATCTCGCTGGACAGGAATTCCGGTTGCCAAGTTAAATGAAAGCGAACGAAGCAAGACTTTACATTTAGGTGATGAACTGCATAAGAGAGTCATCGGACAGGATGAAGCGGTAGAACTGGTAACAGAAGCCATCATCCGTTCCAAAGCAGGAATCAAAGACCCGACCAAACCAATCGGTTCGTTCCTGTTCCTTGGACCTACCGGTGTAGGTAAGACAGAGCTTGCCAAAGCACTGGCAGAGAATCTGTTCGACGATGAGAACAACATGGTACGTATCGATATGAGTGAGTACATGGAGAAATATTCTGTGTCACGTCTGATCGGAGCGCCTCCGGGATATGTTGGATACGATGAAGGCGGTCAGCTTACCGAGGCAGTCAGAAGAAGACCTTATTCGGTTGTACTGTTTGATGAGGTAGAAAAGGCACATCCGGATGTATTCAATATCTTGTTACAGGTATTAGATGACGGACGTATCACCGATTCACAGGGACGTACCGTGGACTTTAAGAATACGATCCTGATCATGACATCCAATATTGGATCTCAGTATCTGCTGGATGGTATGGACGAAAATGGCAACATCAGCCAGGAGAGCCAGAATGCGGTAATGGAAGACTTAAGAGCACACTTCAGACCAGAGTTCCTGAACCGTCTGGATGAGACGATCATGTTCAAACCATTGACGAAAGACAATATTTATGACATTATTGACTTATTAGTAGCTGATGTCAACAAACGTCTGGCTGATCGTGAGATTTCAATCTTCCTGACCGAAGATGCGAAGAAATATGTCGTAGACGGAGGATACGATCCGAACTATGGTGCAAGACCACTGAAGAGATTCCTCCAGAAACATGTCGATACACTGGCAGCAAAACTGATGCTGCAAGGTGACGTTGGAGCACAGGATACGATCATCATAGACGTAGAAGACGGTAAGCTTGTGGCAAGGAGTCAGAGCGTGTGCGAATAATATTTCACATAGATGTCAATTCAGCTTATCTTAGCTGGACAGCAGTAGAACAATTGAAAAACGGAGCCGGGGTGGATATCCGGACGATACCTGCGATCATTGGCGGAGACCAGAAGTCCCGCCACGGTATCGTACTGGCCAAATCCATTTCGGCAAAAAAATATGGCATTCGTACGGGGGAACCTGTTGCGAATGCCTTTCGTAAGTGTCCGAATCTTAAGACCTATCTGCCGGATCATCAGATGTACCGTGAATATAGCAGAAAGCTGATGGAATTTTTACGTACTTACACGACACATATAGAACAGGTCAGTGTGGATGAATGTTATATGGATTTTACAGAGATTGCGGACCGGTTCACATCTCCGGTGGAAGGTGCGTCTGAAATCAAAGATGAGGTGTATAAAAGGTTCGGATTCACGGTGAATGTGGGGATATCTTCCAGAAAAGTCCTGGCAAAGATGGCATCTGACTTTGAAAAACCAAATAAAGTGCATACCTTATTCCCAGAAGAAGTCCCGGCGAAAATGTGGCCGCTGCCGATCGGAGAATTATTCATGGCAGGCCGTTCCAGTGTAGAGACGATGAAGAAGCTTGAAATCTATACGATCGGAGATCTGGCGAATACGGATCCGGCAATTTTGGAACTGCATTTGAAAAGCCATGGAAGAAAGCTATGGGAATTTGCCAACGGGCTGGATGATTCGGAAGTGGAAAGTGTCCGTGCAGAGGCAAAAGGAGTCGGCAATTCCACGACACTTCCCAAAGATCTGATAACAGAAGCAGAGGCATTGCCGGTATTGAAAGATCTGGCTGTAAGTGTGGGACGACGGTTGAGAAAAGCCGGACAAAAAGCCGGAATGGTGAGCGTAGAAATTAAGTACCACACTTTTAATCAGGTGTCTCATCAGAAACAGATGGAGAGACAGACGAACCAGGATCAGGATATTTATCAGGCATCTATCGAACTGTTCCGCGAATTGTGGAGCGGGGAACCTATCAGACTTCTTGGAATCCGGACGTCCAAGTTATCGGAAGAAAGCGAACCGGAGCAGTTGAGTCTGTTCGATATGAAGTTCGAATCCGAAGAGATGAGGAAGAAAAAGAAAAACTTAAAAGAGGCATTAAAGAAATTAGAAGGAAAATACGGGGATGGGATTGTGAAAAAAGGATGGTAGCAATCCCATCCCCGTATTTATTTTAAAAACTACAGATAACAGTTTCGTTCTGAACAACATCCTGCCCGGTAAAGAATCTGACATCCGGGAAGTCTTCGCAATTCGTAAGAACAAAGACGCATGCCGTGTCAAATCCCTCTGATTCAATAAATGATTTATCAAATTTTAAAAGTTTTGTTCCTGGTTTTACTTTCTGTCCCTCTTTTACAAGGATTTTGAAGCCTTTACCATTCAGACTCACGGTATCTAATCCGACGTGGATCAGAATTTCAGCTCCGTTTGCTAATGTCATGCCGACCGCATGATTTGACCCTTCGGCAACCATAGAGATAGTTCCGGCGCAAGGTGCACAGATAAGTTCCCCGGAAGGAATGATTGCAAGCCCGTCACCTAATGTTTTTGCAGAAAATACAGGATCATTTACTTCTGTGATCGGAATTGTATTTCCTGATATAAATGCGTATACATCGTTTCCGGTGTCTTTTGATTTTCTTTTAAATAAACTCATGATTTTACCTCCATCTGATAAATAAGTGTGCTGTATTCTTTGATCGTTCCATCGTATTTCCCAAACAAGATCTGTGCATGCCCGGGCAGTGTGAATGGGATTGGTGAATCGGTATAGTTTTGGGCAAAGATGAATTCCTGGCGGCCGCTGCTTCTGCTGGATACCTCAATGCCTTCTGGAATGTGATCCATGATGACCGGGAGCTCCTGTTCCTGGATGATCTGTCTGTAAAAATCATAATAAAACGTATCTTCGGCGTCTGCACAAAGATAAAAAGCAAGGCCATCTCCATATTTGTGAACAGTTAATGCAGGGTACCCGGCATAGAAATTATCGGCATACTGCATAAGAGGAACAGCGCCTTTTAATTGTACAAGATCACACAGATGTGTACAGAGATAGGTGGCAGGCAATGTCATAAAATTATTGCTGGCAGGAACCATATGGTTACATTGATTATCATATAATCCATCGATCTCTTCACTGCGGATACCAAGTACATCGATAAGATGATGCGGGGTTCCGCCAAGGTGGCAGAGATCGGTTTCATTTACGATGCCGCTCCAGTAAGTCATGATAAGAATGCCGCCGTTTTGTACAAATGTTCTTAATTTTTGTTCAATGCCAGAACGGAACATATAAAGCATGGGAGCAGCAATGATCTGATAGCCGGTCAGATCCTGATCCATGTTGATAATATCGGTGTTCAGGCCGTTCTTACGGAATGCCTGATAAGATTTCAGAGCAGCTTCATGATAAAAAAGTCCCTCATTTCTTGGCCCTTTGGCATCTTCCATAGCCCAGCGGCTTTCCATATCATAGAGAACGGCAGCAGGTGCATGCACGGAAGAGGCCGGGACGTCGGCAGCGGTTAAAGTTTGTAATGCGATACCGGTATCTGTTACCTCGCGGAAAATGCGGGTGTCATCTCCGCCGTAATGATCTATCACGGCACCGTGGAACTTTTCAAAACTTCCGCGGCTTGCGCGGATCTGAAAGAATTGTGCGCTGTCTGAACCATGTGCAATTGCCTGCAGGCTTGCATTCATAAGAAGCCCCGGATGTTTGGCTTTACTTACTTTCTGCCAGTTTGGACTTGCTGGGCAGGATTCCATAAGAAGGAATGGCTGCTGCTTCATACTTCGCATCAGATCATGCTGGAAGGCGGTATCGTATGCGGTATGGATATCGGAATCTTTATGCCAGGCCGGATAGCTGTCCCAGGAGATATAGTCTACGTGCTGGGCAAGCCGGTAATAATTCAGTCCTTTATAATCATCCATAAAATTCACGACCGTCGGCTGCATGGCACCGGCATCACGAAGAGCAGTGATTTCGTGACACATAAAATCTGTAGTCTGTTCTGTGACGAAACGTTTCCAGTCGAGATTCAGGCCATGAAGTCCTTTGTCGCCGATGGAAGACGGACTTTCTATCTGGTCAAATGAATTGTAAGTGTGACTCCAGAAGGTAGTCCACCAGGCGTGATTTAAAGCATCTATTGTATGATATTTCTTTTTTAACCAGACACGAAATGCCTTCTGACACAATGGACAGTGACACTCGTCGCGGTATTCATTGGAAATGTGCCACATGATAACGGCAGGGTGATTCCGAAACGTTTCCGCGAGTTTCCGGTTGATTTTCCGTACCTTTTCTCTGTAAACAGGAGAAGTATAACAATGGTTATGTCTTTCGCCGTAGTGGTAACGGACTCGGTCTTCGCGGACCCGGAGAACTTCTGGATATTTTTCGGCAAGCCAGCGTGGGCGTGCTCCGGACGGAGTTGCGAGAATGACTTGAATCCCGTTTTCGTATAGACGATTAATCGTATCAATCAGCCATTGAAAATGATAATGGTCTTCCTCTGGCTCCAGTACGGACCAGGAAAATACTCCCAAAGTTACCGTATTGATCCGGGCTTTTTTCATAAGTACAATATCTTTTTCTAATATATCCGGGCGGTCCAGCCATTGTTCCGGGTTGTAGTCACCGCCGTAGATAAATCCTTTTCTTAAAATGTTCATAAATATATACCTTTGTGTCCTTTCTGCTACTAAGAGTTTAAATGCTTTCCTGCGGAAGGACAAGAAGGGAAGCGTTCACATTTTTGCACAACCGCATGGCAAAAACACGGCTTTTTTTCGAATGAAAAGTGGGGTAGTATAACATGCAGATCAGAAAGGAGCAAGAATATGGGAATGAGACCAAATTATCATATCTCACCGAAACATGGATTTTTGAATGATCCAAATGGTCTGGCACAGTTTCAGGGAAAGTATCATGTATTTTATCAATGGCTTCCGGATGTTGTACCGCAGGGAAATAAGATCTGGCGGCATTGCGTGTCAGAAGATCTGATTCACTGGTCGGATCAGGGATGTGGGCTGAAACCGGAAGAGTGGTATGAAAAGAATGGATGTTATTCTGGTTCTGGAATTACAGAAGGAGACAGCTATTATCTGTTTTACACAGGAAATGTGAGAGATTCCGAAGGCGGCAGGGAAACTTATCAGTGTCTGGCAAGTTCTTCGGATGGAGTGAACTTTCATAAGGAAGGGCCTGTGGTATATCTTCCGGAAGGCTATACACCACATTTCAGAGATCCAAAAGTATGGAAGAAGAATGGCCGCTGGTGGATGGTTGTCGGAGCACAGACAAAAGAGCTGAAAGGAAATGTAGCTTTATTTGTTTCGGATGATTTGAAAAAATGGCAGTGGAAAGGTAATATGCTGGATTCTTCCATGGATTGGGGGTATATGTGTGAATGCCCGGATCTGGCAGACATGGGAGAAAGACAATTCCTTATTGTGAGCCGTCAGAAAGAAGACGGATGCAAAGGGATGGTATTTGCCGGAATAATGGATTATGAACAGGGAAGATTCCATATAAGTGAAGACACAGGTGTACTTCTGGATGAGGGATTCGATTTCTATGCGCCACAGACATTTACTGATGAAAGTGGACGACGCCTTTTGATGGGATGGATCGGAGCAGGAGAGATTGAATATCAGATGAGTCAGCCGACCGTAAAAGAAGGATGGCTGCATGTGCTTACGATACCGCGGGAAGTATATGTGAAGAACGACCGGCTGTATCAGAAGCCGGCAGAAGAATTAAAACATCTGAGAAAGAACGAAGAAAGCATTTGTGGAACCGGAGAGATTGCAATCGACAGACACTCAAAGTGCATGGAGATATTGGCAGAGGGTCTGGAAAATCAGACGATCACATTTGATTTTGGTAAGGTGATCAAGTTCTTATATAAGAAAGAATCGGGAAATCTGCTTGTTTTCAGAAAGAAGTGGAATGGAGAAGGATATGATGAGAAAGAGATCCATCTGGATAAACTGGAAGATTTCAGAATCTATCTGGATCAGTCTACGGCAGAGATATTCCTGAATCAGGGTGAAAAAGTACTGACTATGAAGTCGTATTTCACAGAGGATACGTTGATCCATATGAATTCTGAACTGCAGATAAAAGTGAAAACATGGTTATTGGAGGAAGAATGATGGCAAAAGAGACAGATTATAAAGCAGTTGCACAGCAGATCATCGAAGTTGTCGGTGGACCTGAGAATATCATTTCTGTTGCGCACTGTGCGACAAGATTACGCCTGATTGTAAAAAACAGGGAAATCATTGATGACAAACAGGTAGAAGCAATTGATATTGTAAAAGGATGCTTTTTCACGGCTGGACAGTATCAGATTATTCTTGGAACAGGTATTGTAAATAAAGTATATGATGAAGTAATGAAACTTGGAATTGAAGGTTCCTCTAAGAATGAACAGGCAGCCGCTGCCGCAAAACGAGGAAATAAATTACAGCAGTTGATCCGTGTGTTCGCAGATGTATTCGTTCCGATCATTCCGGTAATGGTTGCAACAGGACTTTTCATGGGACTGAGGGGATTCCTGACACAGGATGCACTGCTTGCATTCTTTGGAACTTCAGCAGATGCGATTCCAAAACAGTTCCTGGAATTTACACAGATTTTAACTGATACAGCGTTTAGTTTTCTGCCTGTACTGGTATGCTGGTCTGCATTCAAAAAGTTCGGTGGATCTCCGGTACTTGGTATTGTAATTGGATTGATGCTTGTAAGCAGTATTTTGCCAACTTCATGGGATGTGGCTCAGGGAAATGCAAAACCACTGATCTTCTTTGGATTTATTAAAGTCAATGGATATCAGAGTTCTGTATTACCGGCATTCATTGTTGGTTTCTTAGGCTCTAAGATTGAACAATGGCTGCATGATCATGTGATCAATGCACTGGATCTGATCGTGACACCATTTGTTACAGTGCTTGTATCACTTTGCCTGGGACTTTTTGTTGTCGGACCAATTTTCCATTCGGTTGAAGTAGGTCTGGTAAGTATCGTATCTGCATTGTTCAGCCTTCCGTTCGGAATTGGCGGATTTATCTGGGGAGCACTTTGCCAGGTAATTGTTGTAACCGGTGTACATCATGCGTTGAATCTTGTTGAGATTGAGATGCTTGCAAAAACAAAATGGAATCCGGTAAACCCGGTAGGTTCTTGCGGTATTGTAGCACAGGCAGGAGCAGCAATGGCAGTTGCAGTAAAAACAAAATCAACAAAAATGAAATCCTTAGGTTATCCTTCTGCAATCTCTGCATTACTTGGAATTACAGAGCCTGCAGTATTTGGTGTAAACTTAAGACTGGTACAGCCTTTTGTATGTGCATGTATCGGTGGTGGCGTCGGAGGATGGATCGCAGCACTTCTCGGACTGAAAGGAACAGGAATGTCTATCACTGGTATTCCGGGAATGCTCTTATATCTGAATAAACAGATGCCGCTTTACATTCTGGTAAATGTAATTGCATTCGCCGTTGCATTTGTACTTACATATTTCTTCGGAATGAAACAGGATGTTGCAGAAGCAGAATAAAAAATGAAGACAGAATTATAAGGAAGAGTAAAATGGACAGGAATCAAATAAAAGTTCTTATCCGGCAGATGACTCTTGAAGAAAAAGCCGGGCAGGTAACGCAATTACCTTCCCGGTATTTTGCAATTCAGGGAAGTCAGCTGACCGGAACAGAGACAAAGCTTGGGATCAGTGAAGAAAAGAAGTGGCTGTGTGGGAGCATCTTGGGAAAACTTGATGCGGTATCTATGAGAAATATCCAGAAGGAGAATCTGGAAAGAAGCAGATTACAGATTCCGCTGATGTTTATGACGGATATTGTACATGGGTATCAGACAATATTTCCGGTACCGTTGGCTATGGCAGGATCATTTGACCCGGGAATGGTCCGGGAATGTGCCAGAATATCTGCGAAAGAAGGAAGTGCCGCAGGATATCAAGTGACATTTTCCCCGATGGTAGATGTCGTAAGAGATCCGAGATGGGGACGCGTGATGGAAAGCTTTGGGGAAGATAGTAAATTAAATTGTGACTTTGGAAAAGCGATGGTAGAAGGATACCAGGGGGAAAATCTGAAGGATCCGGACCGTCTGGCAGCATGTGTGAAACATTTTGCAGCATATGGTGCGGCAGAAGGGGGAAGAGATTATAATACTTCCGATGTATCAGAATTCCGTCTGAGAAATAAATATTTTCCTCCGTTCAAGGCCTGTATTGATGCAGGAGTTAAATTGGTAATGGCAGCATTTGAAGCATTGAATGGAATTCCGGCGACGGCAAATCCATGGCTTTTGCAGGATATACTAAGAAAAGATCTTGAATTTGAGGGAACCGTGATTTCAGACTGGGGGGCGGTACTGGAACTGATCAAGCATGGTGTAGCAGAAGAGGAAGCAGAGGCCGGAAGACTTGCTCTGGAATCCGGGGTACAGATTGAGATGGCGACAGCAGCCATAGTAAAACACATAGAAGTATATGTTAAGAAATTTCCACATCTGGAAGCTATATTAGATGAAGCGGTGGAAAAAGTCCTGATCTTGAAAAACGAACTGGGGTTATTTGAAGATCCATACCGCGGAGTTGATCCAGAGCGGGAAATGCGGGAACTTCGAAGTCCGGATAAAAAAAGGGCAGCATTCCATGCGGCCACAGAGTCGGCTGTACTATTGGAAAATAACGGAATTCTACCACTGACGAAAGAGACGCCGGTTATTCTGACCGGACCATATGCAGAAAGTAAAAATATTCTGGGTCCGTGGTCGGTTGACGGTATCGTAGAAGATGCCATAACAGTAAAAGACGGACTTATTTTAAAGGGCGGCCGGATAAAGGAAGTGATTCAGACTGCATATGAAGAAGTGACAGAACAAGATTCAGACCGTATCGTACAGACTGTAGCATCGGGAGATGTAGTAGTACTGGCACTTGGTGAACCAGAGCTATGGTCCGGTGAAGCAGGAAGCAGATCTGTGATCGAACTGCCGGAACATCAGATCAGCCTTTTGAAAAAACTTCATGAACATCAGATTCCGGTAGTAGTATTACTGTTTAATGGACGTCCATTGGACTTAAGAAAGGTGAAAGAATATGCAGATGCAGTTCTGGAAATGTGGTTTCCGGGAACGGAAGGCGGCAATGCAGCAGCAGCACTGCTGTATGGAGAAAAGAATCCTTCCGGAAAACTGGCGATGAGTTTTCCATATGGAAGCGGTCAGATCCCTGTGTCCTATGATATGGCTCCGACAGGACGCCCAAAAGCCGATCTGGTGCAGGAACCACGATATAAATCACAGTATCTGGATATACCGAATGAACCATTGTATTCATTTGGATATGGCTTGAGTTACACGGAATATGATGTACAGGTCAATGGAAAAATTGTCAGACAAGAACAGGAATACCTGGTACCTGTGAAGGTGACAAATCTTGGAAATATGACAGGAAAAACGGTAGTCCAGATTTATATCGGGAAGAAAAAATCTTTGGTCGCAAGGCCGGTGAAAGAACTTGTGGCTTATAAAAAAATTGAATTACAGCCGGGAAAGAGTAAAGAAATCGTTATTCCGATAGAAGAAAAGACACTGGAACGCTGGATACCGGGAAAAGGCTGGACAAAAGAAAAAGGGGAATATACAATATTGGTTAGTAATGACGGCCGGAACTTTCAGAGAATGGAACTGACGGTCGGATAAAAAATCAAAGTATAAGAAACGAACCAGGGTGAGTAAATGTATAATAGAAAGATAAAGCTGATCAGGGCGTTGCTTGGACATGAAAGAATGTCGTCTGCCGAATTGATGGATAAATTAGATATCAGCCAGAGAACATTGCGAAACGAAGTAAAAGAAATTAATGAAATCCTGAGACAGGAGAATGTTGGAATTTATTCGTCTAATACTGGAGGGTATTATCTGAAAGCAGAAGAAAAACAAAATGTACAGAAGGTCCTGGATCGTATGATCAGGAAGAGTAAGAATGTAATATTGCCGGAGACGCCGGATGAAAGATTTTTATTTGGATTTACCACTTTGTTTTTTGAAAAGCGCCCGATTTCTATACAACGGACAGCAGAAAAATTATTTGTATCTAAAACAGCAATGCTGCAGACCAAGAAAGAAATACAGGATGCATGCAGATGGTACCATGGACTGACGATAGAGGTAAGCAGTAAGGGGTCAAGAATTACGGGTCCGGAAAAAATCCGCAGACATGCCCTGGCGGAGATCATGAACTATTATACGTATGGTGCGATATTGATGGAACGTGTGATCACGTTCCTGTTTGGAAGTGAAAAATATGAAGATTATATTGCACTATATAAAGCACTTCCGGCGATATTACAACAATACGGATATCGGTTAATAGATAAAGCAATCGAAGGGTTTGCCCTGGATATATTTGTCAGTCTTATGCGGAGAGAAAAAGGATTTGAACTGGAAGAAGATGCCGGAGATTATGAGACTTGGCCATGTGTAGAAGAAATATGCAGATTTCTTGAAAAAAAGGAATATGATATTCCAAAGCAGGAACGCAGTTATATGGCAGAGTGTCTGAGAGCAAAAAGAATATTGTACACACAGGGAAAAACGTATGAAGTTCCGGAAGAATATACAGAGATTACGAAAGAATTTCTTGAAATAGTTGACCGGAAATATCATACAGATTACAGAAATAATGAAGAATTATTCACGAGACTGTCTGTACACATCGGAAAGATGATAGAACGGATAGAACAGGGATATTTTGAGACAAATCCGACACTGGAAAATGTATTGGAATATTACGAACGAGAAGTGCGGATGGCAGAAGAACTGAACCAGATACTGCAGGAAAAATATCAATTTATAGCCAATGTACATGAGATCTGTTATGTTGCAATTTACTTAAAGGCATATGACTTCCAGAGATTAAAAGCCGTTATTTTATGTGACATTGGTGAAAGCTTTGCGGATAATATGGCAAGGCGGATTACAGATTACTGTGGTGAAAAGATACACATTCTGGAGAAGATGTCTCTGGCGGAGTACAGACTGGATCCGGTTCCGGTAGATCTGGTAATATCGGGTTCCAGAGTATATGGTGTAGAGTTTCCAAAAAAGACAAAAATTATATACGTGGATTACTTGTTGAAAGAAGAAAATCTGAAAGCGATCCAGGAGTATCTGATGAAGGAAGGAACAGATTATGATAAAGATGATTGCAACTGATCTGGATGGAACAATGTTGAAAAATGACTGGTCAGTATCCGGGATAAATGCTAAGGCAGTAGAGACCGCGCAGGGACAGGGAGTCAGGTGGATGACGGTAACCGGAAGATCTTACAGAGGTGCAATGCCGCTTATGCAACAGTATGGGATCAACTGTGGATATGTATTAATGAATGGGGCAGAATTTCGGGATGAAGAAGGAAGACTGATATTTGCGGAGGATATGGATCCTGAAAAGGCAGCAAAAGTGTGCAGAAAACTGGATGCAGAGGGGATAAAGTTCGAGATCAATACGGATCATGGGGATTATGCGACTACGAAAGAGATGAAATATGCAGATTTTCTGGAAGAGGGATGGCAGCAGATTTTTGAAAAGAAATACAAGATAAGAAAGATACTATGTTTCAGTAAAGATACAGAAAAGATAAAAAGACTTAAGCAGGAGATTTTTGAAGAGACAGGACTTAGCGTATTATCTTCATTTGCAGATAATATGGAGGTTACCGCACCAAAGGCTCAAAAGGGAATTATGTTGAAACAAGTTGCAGAATACTATGATATAAAGTCAGAAGAAGTGGTTGTATTCGGGGATGGATGGAATGATCTGTCAATGATAGATCAGTTCCCAGAACCCTATGCAATGAAGAATGGTACCAGGGAATTGAAAGAACGGGCAGCGCATATTACTGAATATACGAATGAGGAGTCAGGAGTGGGAAAGACCGTGTTGAAATTGCTGGGTAGGAAAAATCCTTGACAAAACTAATGAAATTTGATATAGTTATGAGAATAAGAGCAGTTGCGAATTATATTTACATATAATTTGTGGCTGCTTTCTTTGTTTGTTTATAAATAAAGCGGACATCATCAAAAGACATTGGTCGTGAGAGATATGTCCACAAAGATTAAAAAATAAATCTAGGAGGAATGGAAATGAAAAATGTAAATTGGAAAGAATTATTCATTGATATCCTTGTGGATATCGTAGCAGGTATGATCATCGCAGTTGGTATTTACAACTTTGCATTGAATGCAGATTTCCCGGTAGCAGGATTTTCCGGTATCGCAATCATTCTGTATCACTTATTTGGCCTTCCGGTTGGTGCCGGAACCATCATCTTGAATGTACCTGTTGCAATCTTCTGTTATAAATTTTTAGGAAAAGAATTTTTCTTAAAGTCCATGAAATCGATGATCATTTCATCATTACTGATGGACTACGTAGCACCACTGTTTCCGGTCTATGACGGAAGCAGACTGCTGGCAGCTCTGTGTATGGGCGTATTATGCGGAATCGGATATGCCATGATCTTCATGAGAGGTTCTTCAACAGGTGGACAGGACTTTATCAGTGTGGCAATCAAGAAAGTAAAACCACATATTACGCTTGGAATTATTACATTTGTCCTTGATATCTGTACGATCATTCTTGGCACAGCACTTGTATTCAAGGATATAGACGGCCTGATCTATGGTGTCGTCGTTACTTATCTGATGGCAATGGTAATGGACAGAATCATGTACGGTATCGATGAAGGTAAGATGACCCTGATCGTAACCGACAAAGGTGCTGAGATTGCAGAACAGATTGACGCTTACTCAGGAAGAGGATCTACAATCTTAAAAGGAATCGGAAGTTATTCAAAGAAGGACAAAGATGTCGTAATGTGCGCCTGCAATAACAAGCAGATGTATACCATTAAGAAGATGGTACATACCATCGATCCGAAAGCATTCACTATTATCGTAGAATCGAACGAAGTAGTAGGAGAAGGATTCAAGGAAGAACTTCCGGATATTGAATTGTAAAATAAGACAGTAAAAAATTAGAAGAGACATAAAAGAGTAAGAAGACCAGCCGATTACCGGCAGGTCTTCTTGCTTTAAAAAGAAAATCTTTACATTGCATACAATTTCACAAGCTCTGTAACTACATCCACACTCTTATCCATACCCTCTACAGTAATATGTTCATAAGGTCCGTGATAAGCATGTCCGCCTGTTCCAAGGTTCGGGCAAGGCAGTCCCTTGAAGCTTAACTGGCATCCGTCTGTACCGCCGCGGATCGGAAGTACAAGTGGTGTCACATCTGCATTCTCACACGCTTTTTTCGCATTGTCAATCAGATGCATACAGGTGGAGATAATCTCAGCCATGTTACGGTACTGTTCAGAAATGGTAAGTGTTACAGTACCTTCGCCCCATTTTTCATTCATATCTTTCTCGATTAATTTCAAAGTTTTTTTCTTTGCTTCAAAGAGATCTTTGTCATGGTCTCTTACAATATAATGAAGCTCAGCTTCCGCAACTTCTCCGGACATGCTCATCAGATGATAGAATCCTTCATAATCCTCTGTTCCGCGAGGTGTCTCCATAGATGGAAGAGCATTATTGATCTCCATAGCAACCAGACTTGCGTTGATCATAGTATCTTTGGAAGAACCAGGATGTACGTTGAATCCTTTGATCACGAAATCCGCTTTGCATGCGTTGAAGTTCTCGTACTGGATCTCGCCTTCGGTATCACCGTCCAGTGTATAGCCGTAGTCAGCACCGAACTGTTCTACGTTGAAGTGAGAAGCACCGGTACCAATCTCTTCATCCGGTGTAAATGCTACGCACAGAGGTCCGTGAGGAATCTTTTCTTCCTGAATGCGTTCGATCATTGTCATGATCTCTGCGATTCCGGCTTTGTCATCAGCTCCGAGAACAGTCGTGCCGTCAGAAGTGATCAGTGTACGTCCTTTCAGATCTGCCAGATGCGGAAAGTTCTTAGGACTTAAAATAGTATCACTTGTTCCGAGCCTAAGTTCACCACCGTCATAATTTTCAGTAACAATTGGTTTGATATCATGGTCACAGAAGTCTGATACGGTATCCATGTGTGCGATGAATCCGATCGCCGGCTTGTCTTCCAGGCCTTCGGTAGCCGGAAGCTTTCCGTACAGGTAGCACTGGTCATCCAGAATAACATCTGTAAGACCCAGTTCCTTCATCTCTGCTTCCAGAAGTCTTGCAAGATCGAACTGGCATACAGAAGATGGTACAGTTTCGCTGTTTTCGTCACTTGGTGTACGGACAACGACATATTTCAGTAATCTTTCATAAGCTTTCATAAGTTACATTCCCCTTTTCTTATTTTTTCAAAATATTCTAACTATTACTATAACATAATTTTTCCTTTGCTGCATGGAAAAATGATGGTATACTTATGATATTGTAGGAAAATAGGAGGCAATCAGATGAAATTAACCCAGTTACTGGAACGTTTAGAATATGAAGTAGTACAGGGAGACGACCAGATTGAAGTCACAGAACTGATCAACGATTCCCGTAAAGTGACAGAAGGAAGCGTGTTCGTATGCATCAGCGGAGCGGTTTCCGACGGACATGCTTATGTACAGCAGGTTGCGGAAAAAGGAGCAGCGGCTGTGATCGTAGAAAAAGATGTAGAAGCACCGGAAGGATTGACAGTCATTAAGGTAGAGAATACCCGTTACGCACTGGCATTAACTTCGGCAGCATATTTCGGATATCCGGCAGAGAAGCTGAAAGTCATCGGTATCACAGGAACAAAAGGAAAGACAACGACAACCTATATGGTGAAATCCATTCTGGAAGAAGTCGGCATCAAAGTCGGACTGATCGGTACGATTGAGGCAATCATCGGAGATAAGAGTATCCCGGCAAATAATACAACGCCGGAATCTTATACCATTCAGAAATATTTTTCAGAGATGGTAGAAGAAGGCTGCGAATGTGTAGTTATGGAAGTTTCTTCACAGGGGCTGAAACTGGATCGTACCGCAGGAATTCCATTTGAGATCGGAATCTTTACGAACCTTGGAGAAGATCATATCGGACCGAATGAGCACAAAGATTTCAATGAATATAAATATTGTAAGAGCCTGTTATTCAAGCAGTGTAAGATCGGAATCGGTAATGTAGATGATAAATGGTTCGAAGATATATTCAAAGACGCAACATGCAAAGTGGAAACATTTGGATTTTCTGAAAAAGCAGATATTCGTGCAACGGATGTAAAGCACATCTCAAGACCTGGATACCTTGGAGTACAGTATCATGTAGCAGGACTTATGGACTTTGATGTAGAGATCGACATTCCCGGAGACTTCAGTGTATATAACTCACTGACAGCAATTGCTGTATGCAGACATTTCGGTGTGCCGGTAGAAGATATTAAGAAGGCGCTGAAGGTTGCAAGAGTCAAAGGCCGTATCGAGATGATCAAAGTATCTGATGACTTTACATTGATGATCGACTATGCACACAATGCCATGGCACTCGAAAGTCTTCTGGATACATTAAGAGATTATCATCCGGAAAGAATCGTGACCGTATTCGGTTGCGGCGGTAACAGATCTAAGACCAGACGTTACGAGATGGGTGAAGTATCCGGTAAATTATCCGACTTTACGATCATCACATCTGATAACCCGAGATTTGAAGAACCACAGGCGATCATCGATGACATTGTAGTAGGAATGAAGAAGACAGATGGAAAATACATCACGATCTGTGACAGAAAAGAAGCAATCAAGTATGCGATCGAACACGGCCAGCCTGGAGATGTCATCATTCTGGCAGGAAAGGGACATGAGACATATCAGGAAATCAAGGGTGTGAAACACGATATGGACGAACGTGTTCTGATCAAGGAAGTATTAGAGGAATTAAAGAAATAAATGTACGCTGATATTATCGTTGATATTACGCATGAAAAATTAGATAAAGTCTTTCAATACCGCATCCCCTCTCATCTGGAGGGGATGCTTAAGGTTGGAATGGAAGTTGTAGTTCCGTTCGGCATGGGAAATAAAGAAATCAAAGGCTATGTAACCGGATTCTCCGAACGTGCGGAGTATGCACCGGAGAAGATGAAAGAGGTCTTAAAAATTGCCGAAGAAAGTGTGGCGATTGAAAGTAAACTTGTTGCACTGGCAGCCTGGATGAAGGAATCTTACGGGGGAACGATGATCCAGGCACTGAAGACGGTACTTCCGATCAAGAAGAAAGAAAAAGCAAAGGAAAAGCAGAAGGTACGGCTTCTTTTGCCGGAAGCAGAGGGAAAAGAAAAGCTGGAACTGTATCTGCACAAGAATCAGAAAGCAAGAGCCAGACTTCTGGCGGCACTTCTGGATCAGCCGGAACAGGATTATGATTTTCTGATCCATAAGCTGAATCTGACGAGAAGTGTGGTAAGGGCACTGGAAGAGCAGAAGGTTCTGGCACTGGAATCGGAACAAGTATACCGTAACCCGGTGATTTATCAGCAGAAAGCGCAAAAAGAAATCATTTATACAGAAGAACAACAGGCGGCAATCCGGACATTTTCGAAGGATTATGAGCAGGGAATCCGTAAGACTTATCTGTTATACGGGGTGACAGGAAGCGGCAAGACAGAAGTATATATGGAAATGATCGATAAAGTCCTAAGTGAGGGCAGACAGGCAATCGTACTGATTCCGGAGATAGCACTGACCTATCAGACCGTGATGCGGTTCTACACAAGATTTGGCGGACGGGTGTCTATCCTGAATTCCAGGATGTCACAGGGAGAGCGTTATGATCAGATGGAACGTGTGAAAAAAGGTGAAGTCGATATCATGATTGGTCCGAGATCGGCTCTGTTCACACCGTTCGAACGACTGGGACTGATCGTCATTGATGAAGAACATGAACCGACTTATAAGAGTGAACAGGTACCGAGATTTCATGCAAGAGAGACGGCAATCGAAAGAGCACGGATGGAGGGCGCAAGTGTAGTACTTGGTTCGGCAACTCCGTCTCTGGAAGCATTTTATGCGTGTGAGTGTGGCAGATATCAGATGCTGAGGCTTAGGAACCGCACCGGGAAGCAGGCACTCCCGGAAGTATATGTGGCAGATATGCGGGAAGAATTAAAGCATGGGAACCGTTCTATCTTAAGTGACCGGTTAAAAGTACTGATGCAGGACCGGCTGGAGAAGAAGGAACAGATAATGTTATTCCTGAACCGGAGAGGATACGCAGGCTTTGTTTCTTGCAGAGCCTGTGGATATGTAGTAAAATGTCCTCACTGTGATGTATCACTGTCGGTACACCGGGGCGGAAAAATGGTCTGTCATTACTGTGGGTATGAGACACAGACTGTTAAGAATTGTCCGGTGTGCGGGTCTCCGTATATCGGAGGTTTCCGGGCGGGAACACAGCAGATTGAAGATCTGGTGAAGCGGGAATTCCCACAGGCAAGGGTTCTTCGGATGGACATGGATACCACGAAGAACAAAGGCGGACATGAGAAAATCCTGGCGAAATTCGCAGACGAAGAAGCAGATATCATGATCGGGACACAGATGATCGTAAAAGGACATGATTTTCCAAATGTGACGCTGGTCGGTGTTCTGGCGGCAGATATGTCGCTGTATTCGGATGATTACCGTTCCGGAGAACGTACATTCCAACTCCTGACACAGGCGGCGGGCCGTGCGGGACGAGGCAGACGTCCGGGGGAGGTAATAATACAGACTTACAGTCCGGATCATTACAGTATCCGGATGGCAGCGAGACAGGATTACGAAGGCTTCTATGAAAAAGAGATGAATTACCGGGATCTGATGGGGTATCCGCCGGCATCACAGCTGATGGCAGTCCTGATGACCGGATCTGATGAAAATAAGCTTACAACGGCAGCAGAATATCTGAAGAAATATGCAATCCGGGTAAGCGCAGACGGAGAAGTGCAGGTAATCGGACCGGCAAGTCCGTCGGTTGGAAAAGTCAATGACGTTTACCGGAAAGTCATATATCTGAAAAGTGAGGAATATCAGGTGCTTGTGCGGATCAAGAACCATATGGAACGCTATATCGAGATCAACAGAGGATTTGCGAACATGAGGATACAGTTTGACTTTAATCCGATGAATATTTTTTAAAAGATAAAGGAGACAAAAGAGATGGCACTTAGAACAATCAGAGAATTTGGGGATGAAGTTCTGAATAAAGAATGTAAAGAAGTAACGAAGATGACGCTTCGCACAAAAGTACTGATCAACGACATGTTAGATACCATGTATGAAGCAATGGGCGTAGGGCTTGCGGCACCACAGGTTGGGATCCTGAAGCGTATCGTAGTCATTGATATCGGAGAAGGACCGATCGTCCTGATCAATCCGGTGATCCTGGAGACATCCGGAGAACAGACAGGCGAAGAAGGATGCTTAAGCCTTCCTGGAAAAGCAGGAATCGTGACAAGACCGAATTATGCGAAAGTAAAAGCATTGAATGAAGATATGGAAGAAGTGATCCTGGAAGGAGAAGGTCTCCTTGCAAGAGCATTCTGTCATGAGATCGACCATCTGGATGGTAAGTTATATACCAGACTGGTAGAGGGTGAAGTACATGACGTGAACTATGAGGAGGAAGAATAGCATGAAAGTAATATTCATGGGAACACCGGACTTTTCGGTCGGAACACTGGAAGCACTGATCGAAGCCGGACATGAAGTCGTACTTGCAGTCACACAGCCGGATAAGCCGAAGGGACGTGGCGGCAAGATGCAGTATACACCGGTCAAAGAAGCAGCACTGGCACATGGAATCCCAGTCTTTCAGCCGGTGAAGATCAGAGAAGCGCAGGCCGTAGAAGAACTTCGCAAATATAATGCAGATATCATGGTCGTTATCGCATTCGGACAGATCCTTCCAAAAGAAATTCTTGAGATGACACCATACGGATGCATCAATGTACATGCGTCCTTATTGCCAAGTTACCGTGGTGCGGCTCCGATTCAGTGGGCAGTTATCAACGGGGATAAAGTGTCCGGTGTAACGACGATGCAGATGAATGAAGGCCTGGATACGGGAGATATGATCATGAAGACAGAAGTGCCACTGGCAGAAGATGAGACAGGCGGAAGCCTTCATGACAAGCTTGCTAAAGCAGGTGCAAAGCTCTGTGTTGAGACATTAAAGGCACTGGAAGATAAGACTGCAACGTGGGAAACACAGGGAGAAAGCCCGACAGCATATGCGAAAATGCTGGACAAAAAGCTCGGAGATATCGATTGGAGCAAGTCTGCGAAGGCAATCGAATGTCTGATCCGGGGTCTGAATCCATGGCCGAGTGCTTACACAGACTGGAATGGTAAAGTCATGAAAATCTGGGAAGCAAAAGTTCTGGATGAGAATACCGATGCAACCCCGGGAACAATCGTGAAAGTGGAAAAAGACGGATTTTCTGTACAGACAGGAGACGGACTTCTGAAAGTACTGGTACTTCAGATCCCTGGAAAGAAGAGAATGGAAGCGGACGCTTTCTTACGAGGTTATCAGATCGAAACAGGATGTGAACTTTCTTCACAAATGATTAAGAATTGTTAAAAATGTATGAAAACCTGCTATTTGGGGAAATTTTCATATATAATGCAGGTCATAGAGAGCAAGGAGGCTGATAATTATGTATTATCCAATGTATTTTGATCCAACGTATATATTAGTGCTGATTGGTGTCGTGATCTGCCTGATTGCATCTGCGAAGATGAATTCCACATTCAGCAGATATTCCAGAGTAAGGAATCATTCCGGTATGACAGGAAGAGATGCTGCAGAGCAGATCCTTCACAGGGAAGGACTGTATGATGTGCGGATCGAGCATATTTCCGGCAATCTCACTGACCATTATGATCCAAGAACAAAGACGCTGAGACTTTCGGATGCAACGTATAATTCTACATCAGTAGCAGCACTTGGCGTAGCAGCGCATGAATGCGGGCATGCAGTACAGCATGCGACGGGATATGTGCCGCTGAAGTTAAGAAGCAGCCTGGTGCCGGTGGCGAATTTCGGAAGTTCGATCGCGTGGCCGTTAATTATCCTTGGATTTTTCTTCAACAGCAGTACGACCTCTTCACTGTTCATCAATCTTGGAATCCTTGCATTTTCACTTGCAGTGTTATTCCAGATTGTGACATTACCGGTGGAATTTGATGCGTCGCACAGAGCATTAAAGATCCTTGGTAATACAGGCATGTTGTATGAGGATGAAGTCAGAGATACCAGAAAGGTGCTGACAGCGGCAGCGCTTACTTATGTAGCCGGAGCAGCATCTGCAATTCTGCAGCTTCTGCGTATACTGCTTCTGACTGGAAATCGAAGAAACGATTAATTAACGAAAGGGAAGGGGATATAAACCGCTTCCCTGATTGTATATCTATGGGAAGAGGAGGGGACGTATGCAGGCGTCTGTAAATGAAAGAGAATTAGTGCTGGACATGCTGCTTCAGATCACGAGAGACGGTGAGTACAGCCATATTGTTATAAAGAATGTTCTGGATAAATATCAGTATCTGGACAAACGAGAACGTGCATTTATCACAAGAGTGGTAAATGGAACCCTGGAACGCATGATTGAGATCGACTATATCATTAATCTGTTTTCAAAGGTAAAAGTAAATAAGATGAAACCGTTGATACGAACGATCTTAAGAAGTTCGGTGTATCAGATGAAATATATGGACAGCGTACCGGATTCGGCAATCTGTAATGAAGCGGTGAAGCTTGCAGGCAAAAGAGGATTCGTGAATCTGAAAGGATTCGTCAACGGAGTGCTCCGCAATATCAGCAGGAATCTTGACAAGATTAACTATCCGGATGAGAAGGATAAGGTGTCTTACCTTTCCGTGAAGTATTCGCTGCCGGAATGGCTGGTCAAACAATGGCTGAACGTATACGACGAAGAGACAGTAAAGACAATCGGAAGTGCATTTCTGGAAGAAAAGCCATTAACAGTCCGGTTTAATGAACATAAGATCAAAAAAGAAGATCTGGTCGGAATCCTGAAAAAAGAAGGTGTAACGGTTGGTGAAGTGCCGGAGATTCCGTGTGCATTATATCTGTCAGGATATGATCACCTGTCCGCACTTCCAAGCTTCTGCGAAGGACTTTATCAGGTGCAGGATTTAAGTTCTATGCAGGTAGCATTATGGTCAGAAGTGAAAGAAGGAGACCAGGTACTGGATGTGTGTGCCGCACCGGGTGGAAAATCCATACATATCGCAGAACTTCTGAACGGAACCGGCCATGTGGAAGCAAGAGATTTGACTGAATATAAAGTCGATCTGATCCGGGACAACATCGAAAGAAGCGGCCTTACCAATATTGAGGCAGTATGCCAGGATGCAACCGTGTATGATCCGGATAAGAAAAAGAGTGCAGATATTGTAATCGCAGATCTTCCGTGTTCCGGACTTGGTGTACTTGGAAAGAAACCGGATCTGCGTTATAAGATGAATGAAAAGACGGAAGCTGACTTGGTGGAATTACAGAGGAAGATCCTGTCGGTGGTAAAGGATTATGTAAAACCGGACGGGAAGCTTCTGTATAGTACCTGTACCATACACAGAGAAGAGAATGAGGGGAATGTAGAATGGTTCCTGAAAGAATATCCGGAATTTGAACTGGTGAAAGACAAACAGATGATTCCGGGTAAAGATGCAGGAGATGGATTCTACATAGCAATAATAAAAAGGGTGAACCATGAGTAAGAAAGATATATGTTCCTATAATTATGATGAATTAAAAGAAGAGATGCTTGTAATCGGAGAGAAGGCATTCCGGAGCAAACAGATCTATGAATGGCTTCATGTAAAGCTGGCAGATGATTTTGATGAAATGACGAATCTGTCAAAAGCCTTACGTGAGAAACTGAAAAAAAATTATGAGATCCGCAAAGTGAAGATGATCGATCATCAGATATCAAAAGAAGATCCGACGGAGAAGTTCTTATTCGAACTGGAAGACGGTAATATGGTAGAAAGTGTTCTGATGAAATATAATTACGGCAATTCCGTATGTATCTCTTCACAGGCGGGCTGCCGTATGGGGTGCAGATTCTGTGCTTCAACGATCGGTGGACTGGTAAGAAGCCTGGAGCCGTCTGAGATGTTAAGGCAGATCTATCACATCCAGAAGATTACCGGAGAACGTGTTTCGAATGTTGTTGTGATGGGAACCGGAGAACCGCTCGATAATTATGATAATTTTGTAAAGTTTATCCATATGTTGAGTGATGAGCACGGACTGAATATCAGTCAGAGAAATATTACGGCGTCTACCTGTGGAATCGTTCCGAATATGAGACGGCTTGCGGAGGAAGGACTTCAGATCACACTGGCACTTTCACTTCACGGTTCCAGTCAGGAAAAACGTAAGAAACTGATGCCGGTAGCGAATAAATACGATCTGTCGGAAGTACTGGATGCCTGCGATTATTATTTTGACAAGACAGGAAGAAGGATTACTTTCGAGTACAGTCTGGTAGCCGGAGTGAATGACCAGCCGGACGATATCCGGGAACTTACGACGATTTTAAAAGGGCGAAATTGTCATCTTAATCTGATTCCGGTGAACCCGATCAAGGAAAGAGATTTCAAAAAGCCGGACCGCAAAAATGCCATGGAATTTAAAAATAAACTTGAAAAAAACGGAATAAATGTTACTATAAGAAGGGAAAGAGGCTCTGATATTGACGGAGCCTGTGGACAGTTGCGTCGCAGACACGCAGCCAAAAGCGAGGGAGAGACAGATGAAAATTTATGCAATGACTGATGTAGGAAGAAGACGTGAGGTCAATCAGGACTATGTATATGTGACAGACAGACCGATTGGACCATTTCCAAATCTCCTTACGGTCGCCGACGGAATGGGCGGACATAAGGCGGGAGATTTCGCGTCCAGTTATACGGTAAATGTATTAAAAGATGAACTGAAGAAGACACCGATGGATAAACCCGAGGAGATTCTAAGGAGCGTAGTCAGTATTGCAAATCATAAATTAATCGAGGCAGCTTCAAGAGATATAAAACTGGAAGGTATGGGAACGACACTGGTAGCGGCAACTGTTGTTGGCAATACATTGTACTTTGCCAATGTGGGAGACAGTAGACTTTACCTGATCAACGATAAGATCCGTCAGCTTTCCAAAGATCACTCGCTGGTAGAAGAGATGGTAAGACTTGGTGGAATCAAAGCAGAAGAAGCAAGAAACCATCCGGATAAGAACATCATTACACGGGCAATTGGTGTAAAAGAAGATGTGGAACCGGACATTTATGAATATCGTCTGAAAAAGGGTGATATGATATTGATGTGTACAGATGGCCTCAGTAATATGGTAGAGGATGAAGACATGTTCAATATTGTCAAAGGTTCCAGAGACGTAGTGGAAGCTGTTCAGATGTTGATAGAAAAAGCAAATAGCAATGGCGGGAGAGATAATATAGGGGTTATCGTAGCAGAGCCACTTGCTGATGAGGTGAGTGTATGGTAAAAGATGGAATCGTACTAGGCAAGAGATATGCTGTACTTAGTAAGATCGGTGCCGGCGGAATGGCAGATGTCTATAAAGGCCGGGATCAGATGCTGAACCGATATGTAGCGATTAAGGTATTAAAGAAACAGTATAAAGAGGATGAAAATTTCGTAAGAAAATTTCGTTCGGAGGCACAGGCAGCAGCCGGACTGATACATCCGAATATTGTAAATGTATATGATGTAGGGGAGGACCGTGGCCTTAACTATATGGTTATGGAACTCGTAGAAGGAATTACATTAAAAGAATATATAGAGAGAAAGGGAAGACTTTCTCATAAAGAGACGATCAGTATTGCGATTCAGATGTGCAGCGGTATCGGCGCAGCACATGCATCGGGAATTATCCATCGCGATATCAAACCACAGAATATTATTATTTCCAAGGACGGAAAGGTAAAAGTTACGGATTTTGGAATTGCGAAGGCCATAACGTCCAATACGGTAAGTACGAATGCGATGGGATCGGTTCATTATACGTCGCCGGAGCAGGCAAGAGGCGGATTCAGTGATCAGAGAAGTGATATCTATTCAATTGGTATAACTTTATTCGAAATGGTAACCGGTCAGGTTCCATTTGACGGGGAGACAACGGTAGAAGTTGCAATGAAGCATCTGCAGCAGGAGATTACACCGCCGTCAGAACTCGTACCGGATATTCCGTACAGTCTGGAGCAGATCATTCTGAAATGTACGCAGAAAAGTTCAGAGAGAAGATATGAAAGTACAGGGGCTCTGATTCAGGATCTGAAGCATTCACTGGTCGATCCGGATGGGGATTTTGTAGTGATCCCTCCAATCGGTGGTATGACAGATACCGTTATCATGACAGACAAAGATCTGGATGATATCCGGAATGGAAACGATGATGAAGAGTATGATACAGATGAGTATGATACAGATACCATGTATGGAAATGATGACAACGACGAAGATTATGAGAATTATGAAAGTGGCAGAGGGGCAGATGAAGTCAATCCGCATATGCATAAGATCATGAAGATACTTACGATCGTAGTTGTGGCGATCATCGTGCTGATCCTTGTATTTACTGTCGGTAAGGCGGCAGGCGTATTCAAATCATTTGGTGGAATTACAACTCAGGAAGAGGAAGACAAATCAGGCAAGGTCACAGTACCGGATGTCCGTGGTATGTCTGAAGAGGGTGCAAGGGCATTGCTGAATAAAAAAAGACTCGGAATTCATGTTGTGACAAGAAAAGAGTCTAAGAAGTATAAGGCAGGAAAGATTTCAAAACAGACACCGGAAGCCGGAGAAAAGGTATCAAAACATACTAAGGTTGAAGTAGTTGTAAGTTCCGGACTGGTTGGAAGCAAAAAGGCAATACCGGATGTCCGTGGTATGAGTGAGACAGAGGCACAGAATGAACTTGAGGAGGCAGGATTTAAAGTAACTTCAAGCTTCCAGTATGATGACAGTGTTGAAAGTGGAAAAGTAATCAGTACAACACCGGAAGCCGGTACAAAAGCTGAGAAAGGTTCAACGGTTACGATGCTGGTAAGTCAGGGAAGCAATAAGAAGACAGTGCCGGATGTAAGAGGTATGGCAGATGCAACTGCACAGAGTACAATCAAGAGTTACGGATTTAATGTAGGAACTGTAACTTATGATTACAGCGACAGTGTAGAAAAAGGAATGGTCATCAGTCAGACAGTAGAACCTGGAACAAAGGCTTCTGCAGGAACGAGTATTTCTATTACCGTAAGTAACGGACCGAAACCGGAGGAAAAGATAGAAGTACAGAGTTTTGTCGGTCAACAGGAATCAGCACTGAAGAGCTGGGCATCGTCAAAAGGACTTTATACCAATATATCTGATTCACAATACAGTGACAGTTATGCAAAAGGATGTATTATTTCCATGACTCCTTCTTCAGGAACAGTTTCCAAAGGAGGAACAATCAGTTATGTGATCAGTCTTGGATCAAAATCACAAGATAGTAATAACACTGGAAATAATGGTGACAATTCCGGAAATTCAGGAAATAACGGCCAGAATTCCGGTGATGGAAATAACGGTGGTAATCAGTAAAAAGATATGCAGGGAAAAATTATAAAAGGAATTGCCGGATTCTACTACGTTCATGTAGTAGAATTCGGTGTTTATGAATGTAAAGCAAAGGGCTCATTCAGAAAAGAGGGGGTAAAGCCTCTGGTTGGAGACGATGTAGAGATTGAGATTCTGGATGAGAATGAAAAAACAGGAAATATTGTGCAGATCAAACCGAGAAGGAATGAACTGATCCGGCCGGCAGTGGCGAATATCGATCAGGCACTGGTTGTTTTTGCGGTGACTAAACCAAAACCGCACTATAATCTTCTGGACCGGTTTCTTGTTATGATGGAACAGAAGGAGATTCCGGTGGTTCTCTGCTTTAATAAGACAGATATCGCAGAGCATCCGGAGATTGCAGAGCTTCAGGAGGTGTATGCTCCGTCAGGATATCCGGTACTGTTCACCAGTGCCAGAGAAGAGGAGAATATTGAGGAACTGAAAAGCCTTCTGAAAGGAAAGACAACATCGATCGCAGGTCCTTCCGGAGTTGGAAAATCTTCACTGATCAATCTGTTACAGTCAGAAGTGAAGATGGAGACCGGAAGTATCAGTAAGAAGATTGCAAGAGGAAAGCACACAACAAGACACTCAGAGCTGATCATGATCGGAGCTGATTCGTATATTATGGATACACCGGGATTCAGTTCTCTGTATGTAAATGAATTTGAAAAGGAAGAACTGAAATATTATTTTCCGGAATTTGCCCCTTATGAGGGACAATGCCATTTCAACGGATGTGACCATATCCATGAACCGGGATGTGCGGTGAAAGAGGCAGTGGAAGAAGGAAAGATCCACAAGATCCGTTATGAAGATTATATGGAAATGTATCGTGAACTAAAGGAAAGAAAGAGGTATTAGACGATGAAGAACATTTTAGCACCATCCATCCTCTCCGCAGACTTTAAGATTCTCGGAGAACAGCTTAAGATAATCGAGGCGGCAGGAGCAGAGTACATTCATTTTGATGTTATGGATGGAATGTTTGTACCAAGTATTTCATTTGGAATGCCGGTTCTGGCATCTATTAAAGATTATACAGAGCAGACTCTGGACGTGCATCTGATGGTGACAGAGCCAATCCGTTATGTGGAAGAATTTGTGAAAGCAGGGGCAGATATCATTACGGTACACCTGGAAGCATGTGAAGATCTTCAGGCAACTGTAGATAAGATCCATGCGGCAGGTGCTAAAGTGGGAATCTCAATCAAACCGAAGACTCCGGTGGAAGCGCTGGTTCCATATCTGGATCAGGCGGATATGTTCCTGATCATGTCTGTAGAGCCGGGATTCGGCGGACAGGCATTTATACCGGAATCTTTAGATCGGATCAGAGAGCTTCGTGCACTTCTGGATGAGAAAGATCTGCAGACCGATATCGAAGTAGATGGGGGAATTTACCATAAAAACGTAGCAGAAGTACTGCAGGCGGGAGCCAATGTTATGGTATCCGGTTCCGGAGTATTTAAGGGTGACATCAAGAAGAATACAGAAGAGTTTATGGAGATTTTAAAACGCTATGAGTAAGAGAACTGTAATCGTGAGCGGGGGAGTCCTTGAATCTGAATTTGTTCTCCCAATATTAAAGAATGAAGATACAGAATTTATTATCGGAGTCGATAAAGGACTCGCATTTCTTTATGAAAATGATATTAAACCGGATTATATTGTGGGGGATTTTGACAGTGTCCCACATGAAATCGTGGAGTATTACCGTGCTGAAAAGAATGTGCCGATCCGTGAGTTTAATCCGGTGAAGGATGCATCTGATACAGAGATTGCGCTGCGTCTCTGTCTTGGACTGCGCAGAAAGGAAATCTGGATTTTGGGAGGAACAGGAAACAGAATCGATCATCTCTGGGCGAATATTCAGTGTTTGGATATTGCGCTGGAGGCTGGAGCTAATGCGATGATTCTGGACAGTCATAACAGGATTCGCCTGATCAATCATGAGACAGTACTGAAAAAAGAAGATGCATTCGGAAAATATTTTTCTGTTTTCCCGCTGGAACGTCCGGTGGAAGACTTCAGTATTACTGGTGCAAAATATCCGCTGCATAATCATTTGCTTTCCTCAGGAGACAGCTTATGTGTGAGTAATGAGTTCTTAGAAGATGAAGTGAAGATTTCTTTCATTTATGGAAAAGTAATTGTGATGGAGACAAGAGACTAATAAAATTGGATAGTACTTTCATGCATGTCCAT
>OLQX01000556.1_pt1 | contig 42962 bp, 34 predicted proteins | sample 1672581 | NCBI WGS metagenome assembly OLQX01 (sample SAMEA3136701, study PRJEB25190) | human gut metagenome | reverse complement strand
TGTCCCCTAAAGTAGACCCCCAAAGTTGAGACCTCTAAATTATTTGAATAGCCCATAGTAGGCGATATCTTTTATTAGGTATATTAATAGATATAAAAAATCTTTGACAAATAAATGATGAAGTGGTTTAATACAAATAAATACAGTGAAAAGAAGTAGTAGATGATCAAAACATAAGTAGAGAGCTTTTGGTTGGTGAAAAAAAGTTATGTTTGATGATTGAATTCCTCTTGGAGTAGAGTATTGAAGTTAGTAAATATCTCCGGTAACACCCGTTAACGTGTATGAGTATGTAGGTACTTAGTAAGGTTATTATTGTGAAATAATAACGAAGTAAGGTGGTAACGCGATGGTCTCTTTCGTCCTTATGGGATGAAGAGACTTTTTTATTAGTATATATGGGGGAAATAAAAATGGAAAAAAGAATTACAGGACATACAGAATTATTGGGACTTATTGCTACACCAATTAGACATTCTAAATCACCAGTGATGCACAATGCTGCATGTCGTGCTTTAGGCTTAGATTATGCATATTTAGCTTTTGATATTCAACCAGATCAATTAGAAGATGCAGTAAAAGGTTTCAAAGCTTTAAATGTAAGAGGATGGAATGTTTCAATGCCTTATAAAACAACAATTGGTCAATATTTAGATCATATTACGCCAATTGCTAAAATGTGTGGCGCTATTAATACTGTTATTAATGATCATGGTGTTTTAACTGGAACTATTACAGATGGAACAGGTTATATGACAGCTTTAAAAGATCAAGGAATTGATATTATTGGTAAAAAGATGACAATTGTTGGTGCAGGTGGAGCAGCTACTGCAATCGTCATGCAAGCTGCATTAGATGGTGTTAAAGAAATCAGTATTTTCAATATTAAAGATGCTTCATGGAATCGTGCTTTAGAAAATGTAGAAAAAATCAATTCCCAAACTCAATGTAAAGCACAATTATTTGATTTAAATGATCATGAAACATTAAGAAAAGAAATCGATGAGTCAATTATTTTTACAAATGCAACAAATGTAGGTATGGGTAAATTAGAAGGAAAAATGGTTTTACCAGATACTTCTTATTTAAGAAAAGATTTAATTGTTTCAGATGTTATTTATATGCCAGAAAAAACAAAATTATTAGAAGAAGCTGAAAAAATAGGATGTAAAACAATTAATGGTCTAGGAATGATGCTTTATCAAGGAGCTGCTTCATTTAAATTATGGACAGATCAAGATATGCCAATTGATGTTGTAAAAGAAGCTTTAGACTTTTAAAATGTTATGCAGTGCATAGCATTTTTTTATTTGACAAATAGAATATTTTATTATATTGTTGATATATCAACTAATGGAGGTATACTATGATTAAAATTGTTGCAGAAAATTATATTAAAGAAGAATATCAAAAAGAATTTTTAAAACTTACAAAAGAACTTATTATTTTAAGTAGAGAAGAAAAAGGAAATATCTCTTATCATCTTTATCAAGATATTAATGATGATAGTCATTTTACTTTTATTGAAGAATGGCAAAATCAAGAAGCAATTGATGAACATAATCAAACAAAACACTTTACAACAATTGTTCCTCAAATCAAAAGCTTTGCTTCAAAACCTTCAAGAGCAATTAAATATAAAGAGGTGCAATAATGAATACATTAGAAACAATTTTTACAAGAAAAAGTGTTCGACAATTTAAAAATCAAAAAGTAGATGAAAAAGACATCAAAACAATCTTAAAAGCAGGAATGTCAGGACCACATGTGTTAATTCAAAAGATTGGTCATTTATCGTTGTTGACGATCCAGAAGTTCTTCATAAAATGTATCAAGCAAATGGTGTACCAGCGAAACCATTACTTGAATGTGCTTTTGCTATTTTAATTTGTGGAGATTACTCAAAAGCATTTAAATTCTCTAAAGATTATTTTGCTGTAGATGGTTCTATTGCTGGACAAAATATGATTTTAGCAGCTTGGTCTTTAGGTATTGGAAGTGTTTGGCTTGGTACATGGCCACAAATGGATCGTGTTTTTGCCCAAAGTAAATTGTTTGATTTACCAAATGATCAAATTCCTCATTCAATTATTGCTTTTGGTTATCCTCTAGATGAAATTAAAGAGAAAGAAGAATATTATGATGAAGCTGTTGTTCATTATAATAAGTGGTAAAAATGGTTAAAGAAATTATTAAAGATGAATTCTTTTTAAAACAAAAATCAAAGTCATGTACAAAAGAGGATTTATATATCGCCAATGAATTATTAGAAACAATTCAAGCTTACAAAGAACAATGTGTTGGTATGGCAGCGAATATGATTGGATATTTAAAAACAATGATGTTTGTTTTAGATGAAAATAAATATCTTATTTTAATTAATCCTGTTATTTTAAAAACAAGTGGAAAAACGTATCAAATAGAAGAAGGTTGTCTATCATTACAAGGTGTAAGAAAGACACAAAGATATGAAAGTATCAAAGTAAGTTATTTAGATCAAGATTTTAAAAAGAAAATTAAAACGTTTAAAGGGTATACAGCTCAAATCATTCAACATGAACTTGATCATTTTGAAGGAAAAATCATATAAAAAAATCAGCAATAGCTGATTTTTTTAATGACATATTTCTTCAACAAGTTGATTAATTGCCTCTTGATTTTCATCTTTATAAGTAGATTTAATTGTGACCGTATTTTCACAAATAGTAATATTTTTCATTGGAGTAAGCATATCTTTCATCACTTTATTTGCAAGAGGAGCCCAAGAACCATTTTCAATAAGTCCAACAGTTTTATTTTGATATCCTTTATGTTGTAATCTATGTAAGAAATCTTCCATTGGACTAAAGACACCACCATCGTAAGTAGCTCCAGCTAAAATCATTTTAGAATATCTAAAAGCATCTTCAACTGCTTCAGCCATGTCATCTCTTGTAAGATCAGTGAAGGCAACTTTAACACCTTTTTCTTTTAATAAATCAACTACTTTTAAAGCCACTTCTTTGGTATTTCCATGGATAGAAGCACTGGCCACTAAAACACCTTCATCTTCACTTTGATAACTACTCCAAATTTGGTATTTATCAATATAATATCCTAAATTATCTTTTAAAATAGGGCCATGTAAAGGACAAATCATTTTAATATCTAAAGTGCTGGCTTTTTTTAATAAAGTTTGTACAGGAGCCCCATATTTACCAACAATATTAAAATAATAACGTCTTGCTTCACAAGCCCAATCTTCATCATGTGATAAAGCCCCAAATTTACCAAAGCCGTCTGCTGAGAATAATATTTTTTCAGTTGTTTCATATTCAACCATTACTTCAGGCCAATGCACCATCGGTGCCATGATAAATTTCAAATGATGATTTCCTAAATCTAATTCTTCTCCTTCTTTAACCACAATACATCTTTCATCTAATCCTTCAATATTAAAAAATTGAGGAAGCATCGCTTTTGCTTTGGCACTTAAAACAAGTTTTGCTTCTTTATACTTTTCTGTAAATAATTGAATATTTGCGGAATGATCAGGTTCTAAATGAGAAACAATCAAATAATCAGGAACATGTTCCTTTAATTCCTTATCTAAATTATCAAACCATTCTTTTGTCTTTCTTGCATCAACTGTATCCATAACTGCAATCTTTTCATCTAAAATAAGATAAGAGTTATAACTAACCCCATTAGGTACAATATATTGACTTTCAAAAAGATCTAGTGTTGTATCATCAACCCCAATATATTTAATCGAATCACTAATTATAATATTATTCATAAAAATCCTCCTTTTAGTCATTATAACACTAATTTCTTAATGAAATATTGTTTTCGTGATATGAAAATAATATTTTATAAAAATTTCTTACCAAAAATAAAGGAGAGATATATTATTATCGATGAAATCAGAGTATTAAGGAGTATGTTATGAGAAAAATAGCTATTTGTGATGATAGTAAATTGGATCGATAGCTTTTAAAAGTTGTTATACAAACATATTTTGAAAATAATGAGGAAGAATTTAAAATCTTTGAATATGAATCAGGAGATAATTTATTAGCTGATATTGATGAAGGATATATTGAAGTAGAACTCTTATTTCTAGATATCATTATGAATGGAACAAATGGAATGAAGATAGCTAGAAAATTAAGAGATATTCAATTTAAAGCACCAATCATCTTTCTTACAGCTCATGCAGACTATGCGGTAGAAAGTTATGAAGTATATGTAGCGGGATATTTGTTAAAACCTTATGATACAAATAAATTAACATTGCTTTTAGATGAAGTATTACAAAGAAGTGTTCAAAAAAGAATTGCTGTTAAAGTTAAAAAACAACATCGATATCTTGAAATTAATGATATTATGTATGCTGAAAGTGATAAACATGTATTAAATATTCATTTAAAAGATAGTAGAGTGATTCAAACAACAGAAAAGTTGAGTGAAATAAAAAAAACGATTAATTCAAAAAGATTTATTCGTTGTCACCAAAGTTATCTTGTTAATATGGATTATATAAAAGATGCGAAAACAGATTTTATTCTTAGTAATGATATAAGAATACCAATTAGAGTAAGAGGACGAAAAGAAATTATTGAAAGATATCATAAGTATTATAGTTCAGAAAGAATGAATGATCATTTATAAGGTACAATTGTTAGTTAATAAAACAAATGTACTTTTTAACATGTGGAAAAGTCTTTTATGAAATAGGGTACATTAAAATAGAAAAGTATTTTAATGTTTTTTAAGTTGGGGGAATTTTGAAATTTATAAAATGATGTAATAAATAGAATTTGATTATAATTGTAGTTATATTGTATCTCAAAATTCAAAGAACAATTTTGTCAATTTATAGATACAAATGCAAAAACTTTGTCAAAGATATTGAAGGATATCAATCAAGCAAAGATGGAAAAAAAGTTATCAAAATTGGTACATGTGGTTCAGCAGATACATTTAGAGCTGTACAAAAAGTTTTAGATGCCTATAATTTACCTAATGAAGCTTTAAATAATGGTGAAATTGATTTAAATTCATTCCAACATAAAGCTTATTTAGAAAATGAATGCAAAAAAACAAGGGCATGATTTAACGACTATTGGAGATACATCTTCTGCTCCTTTTACATTATATTCTAAAAACGTAGATTCTTTAAAAGCATTAAAAACATTAGCTGGGGAAAAATAAACGTGTAAAAAAAGCACAATTGTTAAAAAACAAAACAAATGTGCTTTTTTTATTACTTTTTGTGCAAAAATAGAAGATTTTTAAAAACAAATGATACAATGTTTTAAATTAGAAACATTTATTGAAAAGGGGAAAAAATGAAGAAAACACTTTATGTTTTTATTTGAAAAGAATGTATATGCTTTAGAAACAAGTAAAATCTTTTCAGATGAAGTAAATAGGATCATTGTAATGGGTCTATTATAGTGTAATATCATTATTATGGTCATTAAAGAAACAAGACGTAGAAAATGACAAAACTCATTTTCTTTTTATTTCTTTTTTTATAGAGAGAATATTTCTTTTTTTGACATGCAATTCCTTGAAAAAAAAGATATTTTTGTATCCTTATAATAACGCTTACAATTGAAATTGTATTTTAAAATTATGATGATATAATAAGCTACGAACTTAAACAAATTTCAAAGAGAAAAAAGAACTTCAGGAATAATGAAGATAAATATTTATATGAATGTTAGGAGGGAAAATATGAAAAATATCTTTGAAGTATCTCTTGAAAGCCATTATCAATTTGAATGGGATAAATTAGGAAATATCAAAAAAGGAAGAGAACATTTAGGTGAGGAAATGCCGGTTCTTGTCTATAGATTATTAGAATACAGTATGAATGATGTCTTGTTTAAAAATTTTGGTATTGAAAAAACAGATGAAATTTTTAGACAAGCTGGTTATCTTGCAGGATGTGAATTTGCGAAAAATGCATTGCCTCTTGATGCTGATGAAAGTACATTTGTAAGTACGCTTGCTCAAACTTTAGAAACTTTAAAAGTAGGTATTTTAAGAATGGAAGAAGCGGACTTTGAAAAAGGTGAATTTGTAATTACAATTCATGAAGATCTTGATTGTAGTGGATTGCCACCAACAGGTGAAGTTGTATGTAAATATGATGAAGGTTTTTTTGCGGGAATTTTAGAAGCATATACCAAGAAGCCTTTTAAAGTAAGAGAAGTTGATTGCTGGTCTAGTGGAAGTAGAGTATGTCGTTTTAAAGGAACAGTAGATGATGATCGATAAGGATCAAGAACTTTTCTTAGATTACATTAAACAACTTTTATATAACACAGATGAAGCAACACTTTGTCGTGATGAACTTTCAGATGATGTAACACAGCTTGCAGATGGAATTGAATATTTAGGTGAAGTGATCAAAGATGAAAAGATTGTTTTATCTAAAATGGCCCAAGGAGAAGTAGATGAAGAATTTTCTATATCTCACAATTATTTAGCGGCTCCTGTTAAAAGCATTCAAAGTAATTTAAAGCATTTATCATGGGTTGCTCAAAGAGTTGCGGCAGGTGATTATAAACAACATGTTTCAAGCTTAGGAAGCTTTTCTGATTCATTTAATGAAATGATTGATCAATTAAGCCATTATCGAGAAAAGATGGAACATATCAGTAATACAGATGTCTTAACGGGAACTGCGAATCGACGTGCTTTTAATCAAATGATTAAAAAACTTTGGGATAAAGATATTCCTTGTGCCATTGTATTTATTGATATTGATGGTTTGAAGTATGTAAATGATAATTATGGTCATTCTGGAGGAAATCGCTATATTAAAGAAGTATGTCAAATCTTGAAAATGAATTTAAAAGAAGATGAATTTATTTTTAGAATTGGTGGGGATGAACTACTTATTTTATCTAAAAAAGAAGATGCACATATATGTGAAGAACGTCTACTAGAAATACGCTTACAATTTAGAGAAGAAATGAAAAAGAAAGTACCGTATCCATGTGATTTTAGTTTTGGTTGTGTGGATATTGATAAAAAAGAAAACAAAACAATTAGTGAATATTTAAGTCTTGCTGATAAAAAAATGTATCATTTTAAAATGCAACATTATATTGATCAAAGACGACCTAAATACAGTAATCATATTGATAAAAGTGGTTTAGATAGTCGTATTTTTGATGCTTTTTCTCAAACATCAATCAACCGCTATGCTTATATATGTAATATGGAAACAAATGTTTCAAGATGGTCCGTACAAGCTGTCAAAGACTTTGATTTACCTTATGAATATATGTATGATGCAGGTAAAATATGGGAAGAACATATTCATCCAGATGATTGTAAAGAATATGAAGAAGATATTGAAGCAGTTTTCTCTGGAAAGAAAGAATGTCATGATTTAACATATCGTGCACGTTTAAAAAATGGTAAATATATAAAATGTCGTTGTGAAGGATATGTCTTAAGAGGAAGAACGGCTAAAGAACCCAATCTTTTTGCAGGAATACTTACACGAGTCGATGAAGCAGTGAATTATGAAGAAAGATAGTTTTAAGTGTGATCAAGGTGATCTCACTTTTTTATTTATCAAAAAAGAAAAGACTAAGAACACCTAAAATAAAACATCCAGAGCAATCACATTGATAATTTGTTCGATTCAATTTGATTTTGATTTAAAAGTAAACAAAATCATACCAATAACAGTTGTTTCAAAGAATAAACAAATTGGAAATGTCATGATTTGAGGTAAAAGGCATGCAAAGTGAATACTTTTTCTACCGGTATTAAACCAACAAAAAGGAGAAAGAACACATAACTGTTTATTTAAAAAATGAATGTTTCGTCTCTTTAAAGCAACAAGTATTTTCCAAAGTACTTTCCCACAACCAATATGCAAAGAATGACCTCTATAAAAAGAACAAATTATGAAAATGTGAAGCAATTAAAAGTATGGTTATACAAAAGAAAAGAATATTTGCAGATACTTGAAAAGTACTATATTGTAGATATTGGAATGCGCTATATGTTACTAGGAACACAAAAAATAGATGCTGGACATATTTTAGAAAATGTTGTGTATTTAGAATTATTAAGAAGAGGAAATAAAGTATTTGTAGGGAAAGTTGATCATTTTGAAGTGGATTTTGTTGCGCAAAATTCTAAAGGTATCGAATACTATCAAGTTGCATTAACTGTACGTGATGAAAAAACACTTCAAAGAGAGTTAAGACCTCTTCAAGCTATTCAAGAATTACCCTAAAGTTATTCTTACAATGGATGATGATCCTAAAGTGCAATATGAAGTAATACGACGTATTAATGCATGAAATTGGTTATTAGGGCTAATTGAATAGTTTTATTAGTGTTAAATAATATAGAATAGGGGATCCTTTAAAGAGGATTTTTTTAATTTTTTAGCACTTATGTGTTGACAGTGCTAAAAATATGAATATAATAAAATTAGCACTAGGGATAAAGGAGTGCTAAAGGAGAGTGATAACATGGATATCGAAAAATTTACAGCCAAGATGCAAGAGGCAATTCAAAAAGCAAGTCAATTAGCATTAAGTTATAAGCATCAAGTAATTGACATTGAACATGTATTGTATGTTTTATTGAATGATAGTAGTGGTATTTTTCCAAGGGTGTTATCTAAGCTAAATAAAGATAAAAATCATTTCATTCAAGTATTAGAACAAAGGCTTCAACAAAAAACGACACTTGAAAATATTGATGTCAATAGCATGAGAATAAGCTATAGCTTAAATGATTTACTTGCGAAAGCAAATAGTCAAATGACATCGTTTAAAGATGAATATATGTCTGTAGAACATGTCATTATGGCTTTATTTGAAATAAATGAAAATTGGGTCAAAGATTTATTGAACCAAGAAGGTATGAATAAAAAGGATACAAAAAAGGTAATTTTAGAAATGCGGGGTGATCATATGGTAGACAATCCAAATCCAGAAAATACTTATGAAGTATTAGAAAAATATGGACGTGACTTAACAAAAGATGTGGAAAATGGAAAATTAGATCCAGTTATTGGACGTGATGATGAAATTCGTCGTGTGATTCAAATCTTGTCACGTAAAACAAAAAATAATCCAATTTTAATTGGTGAACCAGGTGTTGGTAAAACAGCCATCGTTGAAGGATTGGCATGGCGTATTTATAAAAATGATGTACCAATTTCTTTACAAAATAAAACTTTATATGAACTTGATTTAGGTTCACTTGTAGCTGGTGCTAAATACCGTGGTGAATTTGAAGAAAGATTGAAAGCAGTTTTAGGTGAAATTAAAAAAGCAAATGGAAATATCATCTTATTTATTGATGAAATCCATCAATTAGTTGGTGCTGGTAAAACAGATGGTGCGATGGATGCTGCTAACTTATTAAAACCAATGTTGGCTCGTGGTGAACTTCATTGTATTGGAGCAACGACTTTAGATGAATATAGACAATATATTGAAAAAGATGCAGCTCTTGAAAGACGTTTCCAAAAGGTACAAGTTGATGAACCAACAATTGATGATAGTATTGCTATCTTACGTGGTTTAAAAGATTCTTTTGAAAGACATCATGGGGTTAAAATCAATGATAGTGCTATTATTGGGGCTGTTAATTTATCACAAAGATATATTACGGATCGTTTCTTACCAGATAAAGCCATCGATTTAATCGATGAAGCGTGTGCTTCAATTCGTATGGAAATTGATTCTTTACCAGAAGAATTAGATGGTATTACACGTGAAAAGAATCGATTAGAAATGGAAAGAATTTCGATTGAAAAAGAAGATAGTAATGAAGATAATGTAAAACGTTTAAATGATATTAAAGAACGTATTGCTTCTTTAACTGAACAAGAAACAGCATTAAAAGCAAAATGGAAAGAAGAAAAGTCTTCATTAGATCATATTAAAGAATTAAAGAATCAAAAAAATAAACTTGTAGCTTTACAAGATAAATATATGCAAGAAGGTAATTTACAAGAAGCTTCTAAACTTCAATATGGTGATATTCCAAAAATCACCAAAGAAATTGCTGATCTTGAAGCAAAAGAATCGGATGATGCTTTACTTCAAGAAAAAGTAACTGTTGATAATGTCTCAGAAGTTATTTCAAGATGGACAGGTATTCCAATGAATAAATTAATGGCTTCTGAAAGAGAAAAACTTTTAGCCTTAGATGATACATTAAAAGTACGTGTTATTGGTCAAGATGATGCAATCACTAAAGTAACAGATGCTATCTTACGTAGCCGTGCTGGTATCAATGATGAAGAAAAACCAATTGGTTCCTTCTTATTCTTAGGTCCAACTGGGGTTGGTAAAACAGAAGTGGCTAAAGCTTTAGCAGAACAATTATTTGATACTGAAAAGAATATTGTGCGTATTGATATGTCTGAATATATGGAAAAATTCAGTGTCTCTCGTTTAGTAGGAGCTCCACCAGGATATGTTGGTTATGAAGAAGGTGGACAATTAACAGAAGCAGTAAGACGTCATCCTTATAGTATTGTATTATTGGATGAAATTGAAAAAGCCCATCCTGATGTTTTCAATATCTTACTTCAAGTCTTAGATGATGGACGTATTACAGATAGTAAAGGTAATACAGTTAGCTTTAAAAATACAATTATTATCATGACAAGCAATATTGGTTCTCAATATTTATTAGAAGGAAATAATGAAGAAAATAGAAAACTTGTCAAAGAAGAATTAAAAGCGCACTTTAAACCAGAATTCTTAAATCGTATTGATGAAATTGTTATGTTTAATTCATTAGATAGTTCAGTAGTAAGAAAAATTATTGATAAATTTATTGGTCAATTAGTTCATCGTTTACAAGATAAAAAGATTACGATTTCTTTAACTGATCAAGCTTATCAAATGATTCAAGAAGAAGGATTTGATCCAATCTATGGAGCAAGACCATTAAAGAGATTTATTCAATCTCAAATTGAAACAAAACTTGCTAAAGAAATTATTAAAGGAACAGTTCATCAAGGACAACATGTAGAAGTTGATTATCAAGATGGATTTGTTTTAAAAGCTCAATAAGGAAGTAGTATAAAAGCTACTTCTTTTTTTATAAAACTATTTTGTATTTAGAAAGAAAATAATAGCTAATTAAGTACGAAAAATCGTACTTTTCTTTTTGAAATTGTAGGAATATAAATAAAAATGTAAAATTGTTTTTTCTTGGGGAAATATTATGCTAGAATATGTTGGGGTGAAAGACGATGCAAAAATATTTTATAAATGAAAATATCGAATTAAATAAATCTTTCAAAATAGAAAGTAGTGATCAACATCATATAGAAAAAGTAATGCGTAATAAAAATGGTGATCAAATTATTTGTGTAGACTTAAAACATATTCAATATTTATGTTTAATTGAAAATGTTCAAGAAGGTACAATTTTACCAATTGAAAAATTAGATATTAATAATGAATTAGATGTAGAAGTTACACTTGTTTATGCTTTACCTAAAGGAGATAAATTTGAATTTGTTTTACAAAAAGCTTGTGAGTTAGGAGTTCATCATATTATTCCATTAAGTTCTAAAAGATGTGTTGTTAAACTTACTAAAGACAAATTCAATAAAAAACTGCCCCGCTATCAAAAAATATTAAAAGAAGCAAGTGAACAATCAGGAAGAAATAGAATACCTTCAATAGAAGAAGTAAAAACAATTAAAGAATTAAAACCCTATTTAAAAGATTATAATTTAGTGGCTTATGAAGAAACTGCTAAACAACATGAACATGGTGAATTATTTCATACTTTACAACAATTAAAAGCAGGAGATCAATTATTGATTATTGTTGGTTGTGAAGGTGGCTTTGATGAAAGTGAAATTCAAGAATTAAACGAGATGGGCGTTAAATGTTGTTCATTAGGTAACCGTATTTTAAGAAGTGAAACAGCACCACTTTATTTAATGAGTGTCATTGGTTATTCAAGGGAGCTTACAAAATGATTAAATTATTAAAGAAATATGGGGTAGAGTTAAAATTAAAAAAATGTGATTTGTTTCGTCTTATTGAAGGACAAAAAGATACTTTTCTTGAAGATGGTTTTGCTTTTAAAATGACAAATGAAGAAGAAATGTTTAAATATGAAGTGATTTTAAATGGTATTTATAATAAGACAAAAATAGAAGGGGAATATAAGAGATTTGTTTATGAGACACAAGATGCTATTCAATATTTAAATTATGAAGAAAAACAAAAAATGTTTAATAGTATTATTAGTGAAACGTTAAAAAATTTAAAACTTATGAAAGCTGATCAACAAATTATTTTAATTCCTTATTTAGAACCTTTTGTAAATGAAAGATATTTAAATAATTATATGTTATTAACATTAAAACAACATCAATTGTATGTTAAAAATTATCAAAGAAATATAGAAATTCCTTATCAACTTTATGGTTTAAAAGTATTACGTTCTGCTTTTTCTTCTTTAAAAGGAATAGCTGAAGATGAAAATTATGAATATTATTATTATGATGGTTTAAAGAAAATCTATATTTTTGATAAGAAAGAATATGGTTTAGTAGATAGTTTTCCAATAATTGATAAATATTTCCAAGGAAATACATCTTTAGATGATATAAGAGAAGTTATGACTTATTATAAACAACCTCAACAATTTATAAATCAATTACATGAATTAAATTATTTAAGTGATAAAGTACATAAAAAAATTATGAAAAAATTAAAGTAGGTGAAAGAATGAAAGTTGCATTCCATACATTAGGATGTAAAGTTAATTCCTATGAATCTCAAGCAATGCTAAATATGTTTGAAGAATCTGGATATGAAGAAGTTGATTTTAAAGAAGTGGCAGATGTTTATGTTGTTAATACATGTACTGTCACAAATACAGGAGATAGTAAATCTCGTCAAATGATACGCAAAGCAATTCGTAAAAATCCTCAAGCAACCGTTTGTGTTGTTGGATGTTATAGCCAAGTAGCACCTCAAGATATTGAAGCAATTGAAGGTGTAAGTATCATTTTAGGGACACAATTTAGAAATGAAATTGTTGATTTAGTAGAAAAGTATCAACAAACACATGAAAGAATTGTGAAAGTTTCTGAAGTTAAACAATTAAGAAAATTTGAAGATTTAAATATTGATCGTTTTTTACATACGAGAGCTTATTTAAAGATTCAAGATGGATGTAATAATTTCTGTACATATTGTATTATTCCTTATGCTAGAGGAAGAGTGCGATCTAGAAAACCAGAAAGTGTTATTAAACAAGCAAAGGAATTAGTAGCTAAAGGATATGTAGAAATTGTTTTAACAGGGATTCATACAGCAGGATATGGTGAAGATTTAGAAAATTATAGTTTTTATGATTTATTAGTAGATTTAACAAAAATAGAAGGATTAAAGAGACTTCGTATTTCTTCTATTGAAACAAGTCAAATTACTGATGATATTATTGATTTAATTTCAAAATCTAAAATTATTGTGGATCATTTACATGTACCGCTTCAAGCTGGGTGTGATGAAACACTTAAACGTATGAACAGAAAATATAATTGTGAACAATATTATGAAAAATTATCAAAAATTAGAAGATTGATTCCTGATATTGTTTTTACAACAGATGTCATTGTTGGTTTTCCTGGAGAAAGCGAAGAAGAGTTTGAAAAAACTTATGAATTTATTAAAAAAGTGGGATATACACAACTTCATGTTTTCCCTTATTCTATGCGTAAAGGAACGCCAGCAGCACGTATGGCACAAGTTGATGAAAAAATCAAACATGAAAGAGTTAATCGATTGATTGCATTATCTCATGAGTTAAATGAAAATTATGCAAAATCTCAAATTGGTAAAACTTTAAGAGTGCTTTTTGAAAAAGAAGATCATGGATATTATGTGGGACATGGAGATAATTATTTACTTATAAAAGTACAAAGTGATGAACAATTGATAGGTCAATTGAAGAATGTTATAATTGATTCATATGATGAAATGTTAATTGGAAGAGTGGTATAATGAAACGATTAAATGAGTTGTTTGATATTGATAATGATATGAAAATATACTCAATTCATAGTGATTCAAGATATGTAAAACCCTATTCTATATTCTTTTGTATTGAAGGATTGAGTGTAGATGGACATCGTTATGTGGATGATGCTATTTTTCAAGGAGCAAAAGTTATTGTTCATAGCAAGGATATAGAAAAACAACCAGGCATTATTTATATTAAGGTAGCAGATGCTTTAGATGAATTAAATAGAGTTTCTAATGTATTCTATGATTATCCAAGTAAGAAAATGCGTGTTGTTGGAGTGACTGGAACAAGTGGTAAAACAGTTGTTGCTTCAATGGTTAAAAGTGTGATGGATCATTATTGTAAAGCAGCTTACATGGGAACAATTTCTTTAGAGTATGATGGGGTAGAAGAACAGTGCCCTTATACGACGCCAGAAACTTTATATGTACAAAAGAAATTGTTTGATATGGCAAGACGTGGTGTTAAGGTTGTTGCCATGGAAGCAAGTAGTCATGGTTTGGCACTTAAAAGAATTGATGCAGTCGATTTTAATATTGCTGTTTTAACAAATATTTCTGATGAACATTTAGATTTTCATGGAACTAGAAGACAATATATTGAAAGTAAGAAAAAACTATTTTCAATGTTATCTACAAATTCGATTGCTGTTTTAAATAAAGATGAAGAAGTTTTTGCTGAATTTAAAGCAGCTACGAAAGCAAGAATTATGACTTATGGTATTAAAAATGAAAGTGAAATTATGGCTAAAAATATAGAACTTTATATTGATCATAGTGAATTTGATCTTTCATTAAAAGGAAATCTATATCATATTGTTTGTCCAACAATTGCTGATTTTAATATTTATAATGTTCTAGCAACGGTAGGAGTACTTGTTGGTTTAGGATTTGATGATCGCATGATCATTGAAGCCATTAGTGATTTAAAACCAGTTAATGGAAGAATGGAGCTTATTCCTAATAAACATAAAATTACGATTATTGTCGATTATTGTTGTCATACAAAAGATTTTGAAAATGTTTTTAAATTTGCAGATCGTGTTTCTAGAGGAAATATTATTGCTGTTTTAGGAGCACCAAGTAAAAGACATATGGCAAGAAGAAAGAAAATAGGAGCATTGGCCAATAGATATTTAGATCATGTGATTTTGACTGAATTAGATGATCGAGGAGAAAATATTGAGGAAATTTGTAAAGAAATTCAAAGTGAGATTACAGATATTCCAAGCATTATTATTCCTAATCGTGCAGTAGCTGTTGAACAAGCCATTGAACAAGCAAGTCCAGGAGATGTTGTTTTATTATTAGGAAAAGGTCATGAAAAATTTATTGCCTTAGAAGTTGGTCAAAGAGAGTATGAAGGAGATAAAGCGATAGCATTAAAAGCTATTAAAAGAGTATACGAAGGAGAAGAAGAAAATGAACTACAACAAAATGATTGATCATACTGTTTTAAAAGCAGATACACCTTTAGAAACAGTTAAAAGAATTTGTGATGAAGCAATGGAATATGGTTTTGCAAGTGTTTGTATTAATCCATGCCATGTTGCTTATTGTGCAGACTATCTAAAAGATAGTGATGTCAATGTATGTACAGTTATTGGTTTTCCATTAGGGGCTAATACAAGTGCAGTGAAAGCATTTGAAACAAAGGATGCGATTGCTAATGGGGCTGATGAAATTGATATGGTAATGAATATCGGAGCTTTAAAAGATAAAAATTATGATTTAGTAAGAGATGATGTTAAAGCGGTAGTTGAAGCTGCTAATGGAACATTAGTAAAAGTTATTTTAGAAACTTGTTTACTTACAGAAGATGAAATTAAAAAAGCATGTGAATTATGCGTAGAAGCAAAAGCTGATTATGTAAAAACAAGTACTGGTTTTTCAACAAGAGGGGCTACAATTGAAGATGTTAGAATCATGAAAGAAGCTGTTCATGGAAAAGCAAAAGTAAAAGCTGCAGGTGGTGTTAGAACACCTGAAGATATGGTGAAAATCGTTGCTGCTGGAGCTGATCGTATTGGAACAAGTGCAGGATGTTCTTTAGTTAAAAAATAAGTTGGATGTAATTTTAATTTTTTAATGTTATTTACAAAATACAGGTATAAAATGAAAAATATGTAAATGGTATTCGAAATGAATATCATTTACTTTTTTTATTACAAAAATAATATATAACTAAAGAAGAAATGAGGGATTATATGGGAAATACACCAAAGAAAATAAAAGTAAGAGGTGCAAAAGTACATAACTTAAAAAATATCAATGTTGATATACCATTAAATCAAATAGTTGCTATTACAGGTGTTTCAGGGTCAGGAAAATCATCACTAGCCATGGGTGTTCTTTATAGTGAGGGGTCAAGAAGATACTTAGAATCTTTATCAACTTATACAAGAAGGCGTATGACGAGTGCTACGAAGGCACAAGTAGATGAAGTTCTTTATGTTCCTGCGGCTTTAGCACTTCACCAACGACCAGCTGTTCCAGGTATTCGTAGTACGTTTGGAACAGGGACAGAACTTTTAAATAGTTTAAGACTCATGTATTCACGTCTTGCTAAGCATTGTTGTAAAAATGGTCATTATATTGAACCAACTTTAAATGTGGCTGCTGAAAAAGAAATCATCTGTCCAATTTGTAAAGAAAAAATACATGCACCAAGTGCTGAAGAGTTAGATTTTAATAGTCAAGGAGCTTGTCTTAAATGTGGTGGAACAGGAATTGTTAGAATTGTTGATATTGATTCGCTTGTTCCTGATAAAACACTTACCATAGATGAAGGAGCAGTCGCTCCATGGAACTCATTAATGTGGACTTTGATGACAGATGTTTGTCGTGCTATGGGAGTAAGAACAGATGTGCCTTTTAATCAATTAACTGATGAAGAAAAAAATATTATTTATTATGGACCGGCGGAAAAGAAACATATTTTTTATAAGGCTAAAAATACAGATCATGCAGGAGAAATGGATTTTACTTATTTTAATGCAACTTATACAGTAGAAAATGCTTTATCAAAAGTTAAAGATGATAAAGGAATGAAAAGAGTTGAAAAGTTTTTAAAAGAAGAAATTTGTCCAGAATGTCAGGGAACACGTTTATCAAAAGAAGCAAGAAAACCTTTGATTAGAGAAATTGGTTTAGATAAAGCTTGTCAAATGCCATTAAATGATTTAGTAGAATGGGTAAGAGGTATTCCAGATTCAATGCCTGATGAAATGAAGCTAATGGCTCGTGAAATCTGTGATTCGTTTTTAGATGTTTCTAAAAGGCTGTTAGATTTAGGATTGGGCTATCTTTCTTTAGATAGAGCTGCTTCTACACTTTCAACAGGAGAAAGACAACGTATGCAACTTGCTAGAGCAGTAAGAAATCGTACAACAGGTATTCTCTATGTTTTAGATGAACCTTCTATTGGATTACATCCTTCTAATATTTATGGACTTATAGGAGTCATGAATGATTTAATTCATGATGGAAATTCTATTTTATTAGTAGATCATGATACTGAAATTATTAAAGAAGCGAATTGGCTCATTGAAATGGGACCAGAAGCAGGAAAAAATGGAGGTTATGTTTTTACGGAAGGAACAATAGAACAAATTAAAAATGATAAAAAGTCAATGATTGGGCCATTCCTTACAAATCATTATGATGAAAAAATGCGTCCAATATCTCCAATTGAACAACTATTTGAATTTGGAAAAATTCATCTTTCAACAAATCAAATACATACAGTCCATCCTTTAGAAGTAGATATTCCTAAAGGAAAATTAACGGTTGTTACAGGAGTGTCAGGTTCTGGAAAAACAACGATGATTCTAGAAAGCTTGTTACCAGCGATTCAAACTAAAATCAATGACTCATCATTACCTGATCATGTTAAAGATGTTCAAATGGAAGGAATAGAACATATCAAACTGATTGATGCTTCACCTATTGGTATTAATATTCGTTCGACTGTTGCTACTTATATTAATGTTCATGATGAACTTAGAAAAAGATTTGCCAAAACAGAAAGCGCTAAGTCTAAGGGGTATAAAGCAGGAGATTTTTCTTATAATACAGGAAAGCTTAGATGTCCAACTTGTGATGGAACAGGGACATTAAGTTTGGATGTACAATTCTTGCCAGATGTTCATGTGACTTGTCCTGATTGTCATGGTTCTAGATATAATAAAGAAAGTTATTTTATTAAATATAAAACGTCAAAAGAGAAAGAATATTCTTTACCTGAATTGATGGAAATGGATGTGAGTTTTGCTAAAGAAGCTTGTCAAGGTTTAAAAGGTGTTTATCGAAAACTGGAAGTATTAGAAAACTTAGGTTTAGGATATTTGACATTGGGTGAGGAAACACCAAGTTTATCTGGTGGAGAGGCACAACGTTTAAAACTTGCAAGTGAAATGAGTAAGTCTCAAAATGATTCAATTTTTATCTTTGATGAACCTACGATTGGATTACATCCTTTAGATGTTCAAATATTAGTTAAAGTTTTTCAATCACTTGTAGATCAAGGTGCGACAGTCGTCGTCATTGAACATGATCGTGATGTGATGAAAAATGCGGATTATATAATTGATATGGGGCCAGGTGGTGGTCAAGATGGTGGAATGATTGTAGCTACTGGTAGTGTTGAAGAAATAAAAAATAATATAAAGAGTATTACAGGTAAATATTTATAAAAAAATAGAAGTTCAATGTGAACTTCTATTTTTGTCTTGCTGAAACAATAAAGTGTAATGCAAAATAAGCCACTTCATCTTCAGTAAATCTTTTATGATAAATAGATTCAATAGCGTCATTTAAGATTTCTGCCATTGCAAATTCTTTAGGATGTCTTTCTTTAATCTTTGCAGTTAAAGGATTTTCGATTTGACTATCATCTAATAATCGATCAAGTGCAGGTGTTAAATGTAATCCTAAAGAAACAAGTAATTTTTCATTATTTCTTAAATCTATACCTTTTTGTTTAAATAAAGAATCTAAAGTGTTTTGTAGAACATCAATAATTTCATCATCTAATAAATTAACACCAGCATTAAATTCAACATCTAATACGTTATTTTTAGATAGGTACATTGAAATAAGTGCTAATTCTGATTCTGGAAATTCAATATCAAATTTTTTACTAAGAATATTACAAATTTCAACTGCTGAATCATAGTTAGTGTTTGCTTTATATGATGTGATTTGTCCTTGACTTAAAGGAATGTAATTGTTTGTTTTGATTCTAAGTATTGCAATTGCAAGATGTACAACGAGATTTTGCGTAAATTGTGGAGATAATGTTAAATGATTTTTCTCGATTACTTCATTTACTGCTTCGCGACATACTTGTTTTGATAATTCTAAATCTTTATCAGCAGCGCTTGATAAAGCTTGGTTTGTTAATGTCATAAAAAAGCCTCCTAAAATGTCTACGTAAACTATATACTAAATCAATTAGAAAAGCTAGGAAAAAATAAATATTCTTTATAAGAGCATATGATTGGATTTTAGGAATGATTCCTGTTATAGTAAACTTGTAAAGTAATTATGTAAGCGCTCATCATTTTCTTTAAGTTTTTGTTGTCTATGCAAAATGTAAGTGCTATAATTATGAAGGAATTTTGATTTAGGAGGAAATAAACAAAATGGCTTTAACAGATAAATTCAATGAAGAATGGAACGGATTTAAAGGAAGACTTTGGAAAGAAGAAGTAAACACTCGTCAATTCATTCAAGATAACTATAAACCTTATGATGGAGATGAATCATTTTTAGCTGGTCCTACTGAAGCAACTAATAAGCTTTGGGGAAAACTTCAAAAGTTACAAAAAGAAGAAAGAGCTAAAGGTGGAGTATTAGAATGTGAAACTAAAGTAGTAAGTGGACTTACTGCTTATGGTCCTGGATATATCGATGAAGAAATGAAAGATTTAGAAAAAGTTGTTGGTTTACAAACTGACAAACCTTTAAAAAGAGCTTTCATGCCTTATGGTGGTATCAAAATGGCAGAACAAGCTGCTGCAACTTATGGATATGAACCAGATGAAAAATTACATGAAATTTTCACAAAATATCATAAAACACATAACCAAGCAGTATTCGATGTTTATACACCAGAAATTAAAAAAGCTCGTCATAATAAAGTAATTACAGGTTTACCTGATACATACGGACGTGGACGTATTGTTGGTGACTATCGTCGTGTTGCTTTATATGGTATTGATTTCTTAATTGAACAAAAAGTAAATGATTTCAATCATTGTGGTAGTGGATCAATGACTGAAGACATCATTCGTAAAAGAGAAGAAATTGCTGAACAAGTAAAAGCATTAAAAGGTATGAAAGAAATGGCTGCTATCTACGGATATGACATTTCTAAACCAGCTAAAAATGCTCATGAAGCATTCCAATGGTTATACTTTGGATACTTAGCTGCAATCAAAACTCAAAATGGTGCTGCAATGTCAGTTGGACGTATTTCTACTTTCTTAGATATCTATGTAGAAAGAGATTTAGCTAACGGAACATTAACAGAAGAAGAAGCACAAGAATTAGTAGACCATTTCGTTATGAAATGTAGAATGGTTAAATTTGCTCGTATTCCTTCTTACAACCAATTATTCTCTGGTGACCCAGTATGGGCTACACTTGAAGTTGCAGGTTTAGGAACTGATGGACGTTCAATGGTTACTAAAAACTGTTTCCGTTTCTTACACACATTAGAAAATATGGGTCCTTCACCAGAACCAAACTTAACAGTTTTATATACAAAAGCATTACCAGAAAACTTCAAACGTTTTGCTGCTAAAATCTCAGTAGATACTAGCTCAATTCAATATGAAAATGATGATGTAATGCGTCCTGTATGGGGAGATGATTACTCAATTTGTTGTTGTGTATCAGCTACTCAAACTGGTAAAGAAATGCAATTCTTTGGGGCACGTGCTAACTTAGCTAAATGTTTAACATATGCTATCAATGGTGGTATTGATGAAAAAACTAAAGATCAAGTGGCTCCAAAATATCGTCCAATTACTTCTGAATACTTAGACTATGATGAAGTTATGGAACGTTATGACCAAATGATGGAATGGTTAGCAGATCTTTATGTTAATACATTAAACTTAATTCAATATATGCATGATAAATATTATTATGAAGCTGCACAAATGTCATTAATTGATACTGATCTAAAACGTACTTTCGCAACTGGTATTGCTGGATTCTCACATGTAGTAGATTCATTAAGCGCAATCAAATATGCTAAAGTTAAAACAATCAGAGATGAAGATGGTATCGTAGTAGATTATGAAGTTGAAGGTGACTTCCCAAGATATGGTAACGATGATGATCGTGCTGATGATATCGCTGTATGGTTATTAGGTGAATTCTTAGCTAAAATCAAAAAACATCATACTTATAGAGATTCAGAACCAACAACTTCTATCTTAACAATCACTTCAAACGTTGTTTATGGTAAAGCTACAGGTTCATTACCTGATGGACGTAAAGCAGGTGAACCATTATCACCAGGTGCTAACCCATCTTATGGTGCAGAACAAAATGGTTTATTAGCTTCATTAAACTCAGTTGCTAAATTACCATATGAATGGGCATTGGATGGTATTTCTAATACTCAAACAATCAACCCAGATGCTTTAGGACATGATGAAGGTGAAAGAGTTAATAACTTAGTACAAGTTATGGATGGATATTTTGAACAAGGTGCTCATCACTTAAATGTTAACGTATTTGGAACTGAAAAATTAATTGATGCTATGGAACATCCAGAAAAAGAAGAATATGCAAACTTCACAATTCGTGTATCTGGATATGCTGTTAAATTCATTGACTTAACTCGTGAACAACAATTAGATGTTATCGCAAGAACTTGTCATGAACATATGTAATCAATAACTTAATCAAATAATGAAAACAACCTCTTATGAGGTTGTTTTGTTACGGAGGAAAAATGGAAACAATTGGTAGAATTCATTCAATAGAAAGCTTTGGATCAGTCGATGGTCCAGGAGTACGTTATATTTATTTCTTACATGGATGTCCTTTAAGATGTCAATTTTGTCATAATCCTGATACATGGGGTTCAAAGAAATACGAAGAATATACTCCTGAAAAAGCGCTTCAACAAGCAATGAAGTACAAAACATATTGGGGTAAAAAAGGGGGCATTACGATTAGTGGTGGAGAACCTTTAGCTCAAATAGATTTTGTTTTAGAATTATTTAAACTTGCAAAAAAAGAAGGTATCAATACATGTATTGATACCAGTGGTGGATGTTTTACTAGAGAAGAACCTTTCTTTTCTAAATTTAATGAACTGATGGAGTATACAGATTTATTACTTGTTGATATTAAAGAAATTAATAATGAAAGACATATTGCACTTACAGGAAGAAGTAATGAAAATATTTTAGATATGGCAAAGTATTTATCTGAAATTAATAAACCAATTTGGATTAGACATGTTCTTGTTCCAGAAAGAAGTGATTATGCTGAAGATTTAATTGAATTAGATCGTTTTATTTCTACCCTTTCTAATGTTTATCGTGTAGAAATACTTCCTTATCATACTTTAGGTGTCTTTAAGTGGGAAGAATTGAAGATTCCTTATCAATTAGAAGGAATAAAACCTCCAACTAAAGAACGTGTAGATAATGCGAAAAGATTATTACATGTAGATCGTTATACAAGATATTTAGATAATTAATGAAAAAAGAGTTCATGAATTTAGATTTATCATCTAAATCATGTAACTCTTTTTCAATTTATAATTGCATATTTACTTTATAATTAGAGTTGTTTAAAATAAGAGTAAAGGAAAAAAAGGAGATATAATAATGAAATTAGGAGCAATTGAAGCAGGTGGAACTAAATTTGTAGTTTGTATTGGAAATGAAAAAGGAGAAGTTTTAGAAAGAGAATCATTTCCTACAGAAGCACCTGAAAAAACAATGGAAAATGTTTTTAAATTCTTTGATGGAAAAGAAATTGAAGCATTAGGTGTAGGAAGTTTTGGACCTATTGATCCAGATCTTACAAGTCCAACTTATGGTTATATTACAACAACACCTAAACCAGGATGGAATAATTATAATATTATGGGTGCTTTAAAAGAAAGATATGACATTCCTATGGCTTTTGATACAGATGTTAATGGGGCTGCTTTAGGTGAAGCAACATTTGGTGCGGCAAAAGGATTAGACAGTGCCCTTTATCTTACAATTGGAACAGGAATTGGTGGAGGAGCCGTTGTTGGTGGTAAACTTGTACACGGGTTACTTCATCCAGAAATGGGACATATGAAAATGATTGTTAGAGAAGATGATAAATATTCAGGAAAATGTCCATATCATGGAACATGTTTTGAAGGTTTAGCAGCTGGTCCTGCCATTGAAGCAAGATGGGGAGTAAAAGGAAGTGAACTTCCAGGAGATCATCCGGCATGGGATTTAGAAGCTTATTATATTGGACAAGCGATGGCAAATTATATTTTAACTCTTTCACCTAAGAAAATTATTCTAGGTGGTGGTGTTATGCATCAAAAACAACTTTTTCCAATGATTCATAAATATACTCAAGAATTCTTAAATGGTTATATTCAAAAAGAAGAAGTGACTACTGATAAAATTAAAGATTATATCGTTTATCCAAAATTAGGGGATAATGCTGGGGTTGTTGGAGCTTTAGCTCTTGCCATGAGTGTAGTAAAATAATGAAGTAGAGAAATCTACTTCTTTTTTTGATAAAAAAATGTAAGCGGATACATAATTTTGCTGACGGTGTGTAGAAAATGGGATATGGTTGAAGGAGAAGATAAAAAATGAGAAAGGGAATATGAAAAAAATACTCTCATTATTTTTATGTTGTTTAATGGTTTTAACATTAATGGGATGTGGTGGATCAAATGGAGATGACATAACGACTTATACGTATTCAAGTGAATTGGATATTAAAAATTTAGATTCGTCAGATGCAGATGATGGATGTTCACTCAAGGCAATTCATGCAGTAATCGATGGACTTACAAAAACAGATAAAAAAGGAAATATCGTAAACGCGGTTGCTAAAAGTGAAGAATTGTCTGAAGACGGTTTAACACATACCTACAAACTTCGAAAAGATGTTAAATGGACAAATGGAGATCCTGTAACAGCTCATGATTTCGTTTATGCATGGCAACGTATTTTTAGAAAAAAGAGAAGTTATTATTATATGTTTGCAGATGGAATTGCAAGTATTGAAGGGGCTCAAGAGTTATCAGATAAAATTGATGCAGGTGAAGAACTTACGGATGATGATTTAAATTCTATGGGTGTAAAAGCAATTGATGACTATACTTTAGAAGTAAAAACAACTGTACGTGTTTCTTTCTTTGACGAATTAATGGCATTTCCATGCTTTTTTCCCATTAATGAAAAGTTTGCTGAAAAACAAGGTAATAAATATGGCAAAAGTGCTAAAACAATTTTAGGGAATGGGGCTTTTACAATGACAAATTGGGAACTAGGATCAGTGGCTGAATTTGAAAAGAACGAAAGTTATTATGATCAAAAACATGTTAAATTAAATAAACTTGTCATGAAACTTGTTCAAGAACCTAAAGTGGCTGCACAATCTTTTGAAGCAGGAGAAACAGATTATGCACCAATCAATTCAGATTTGGTAGATAAATATAAAGATGATGAAGCTTTTAAACAAGTTTATGATGGTTTCTTGTTTTATATTTCAGTAAACTTCCAAAATAGTGATTTAGCTAACTTAAATGTTAGAAAAGCAATCTCACTAGCAATCAATAGAAAAGACTTATGTGAAAATGTTTTAAAAGATGGTTCACAAGTTGCTAAAGGATTTATTCCTTCAGGCTTAGCTACAAGCCCATGTGGTGTAGATTTTAGAAAAGATTCTGGTGATTTTACGTTTTATGATAAAGCACAAGCTCAAGATTTGTTGAATGAAGGGTTAAAAGAATTAGGAAAATCTGAAATTACATTAAGAATTACTTATGGTACAGATAAATCACCAATGGATGTATTTGCAACATATTTACAAAATGCTTTAAGTAAATTAAATGGCATTAAAATAGAAATGGTTGCAACAACTAAACAAGATCGTATCTACAACAAACAAAAAAATGGTGATTATGACTTAGCTACAACTCGTTGGGGACCGGATTATGGAGATCCTACAACTTGTTTAACAATTGCATTATCAACAAATAGTAGCAACTATGGAAAATGGTCTAATAGTGAATATGATCAACTTGTGGGTCAAGTAGGGGTTGAATCAAATGTGACTAAACATTGGCAAAAAATGAAAGATGCAGAAAAAATCTTACTAGATGATTATGCATATATTCCTGTTTTTGAAAAAGGAGCGGCAACATTACAAACTCCAAAAGTAAAAAATCTAGTTATTAAACCATGTAGAACAATTTCTTTTGAATATGTAGAAAAAACTGAATAAAAAGAGAAAAGGCATAATAAGAAAATATGATGTCTTTTTTAATAAAAAACTATCACGGTAATAAATTAATATATTGTATTGTATACAAATGTGCAAAATAGTATTGACTTTTAAAGACTAATCCACTATTATGAAGTTAATAAATCGATAAATTGTATACAACATGTCGATTTATTGCACAAAAGATAATTTAAGAAGGGAAGAGAGAATATGAAAAAACTATTATCAATGGTGCTTTGTGCTATGATGGCTCTAACTCTTGCTGGTTGTGGGGGATCAGGAGGAGATTCATCTACTTACACTTTCTCAAGTGAATTAGATATCAAAAACTTAGATTCATCAGATGCCGATGACGGATGCTCATTTACAGCAATGCATGCTGTTATTGATGGGCTTATGAAAACAGATAAGAAAGGTAATGTTGTAAATGGTGTTGCTTCATCTTCTGAAGTTTCAGATGACGGGTTAACTCATACTTACAAAATCAGAAAAGATGCAAAATGGGCTAACGGTGATCCTGTTACTGCAAATGATTTTGTTTATGCTTGGCATAGAATCTTCCAAAAGAAAGGTCAATATTACTACATGTTCTGTGATGGTATTGCAAGTATTGTAGGGGCACAAGAAATGTCAGATAAAATTGACAATGAAGAAGATATTACAGATGCAGATTTAGATGCAATGGGTGTTAAAGCTATCGATGATAAAACATTAGAAGTTACTACAACTACTCGTGTTTCATTCTTTGATGAATTAATGTCATTCCCATGTTTCTATCCAATTAATGAAAAGTTCTGTGAAAAACAAGGTGATAAATATGGTAAGAGTGCTAAAACTATTTTAGGAAATGGTGCTTTCACTATGACAAACTGGGAACCAGGTTCAGTAGCTGAATTTGAAAAAAATGATAAATATTATGATGCTAAAACAGTTAAAATTGACAAATTAGTAATGAAATTAGTTCAAGATCCAAAAGTTGCTGCTCAAGCATTCGAAGCAGGTGAAACTGATTTCGCTCCAATCAACTCAGACTTAGTTGATAAATACAAAAAAGATGATTCATTCAAACAAATTAATGAAGGTTACTTATTCTATATTTCAGTAAACTTCCAAAATAGTGATTTAGCTAACTTAAATGTAAGAAAAGCTTTATCATTAGCTATCAACAGAAAAGATTTATGTGAAAACGTATTAAAAGACGGTTCACAAGCTGCTAAAGGTTTCGTACCTTCAGGATTATCAATTTCTCCAGAAGGAAAAGATTTCCGTGATGAAGCAGATACTTATACTTCATATGATAAAAAAGCTGCTCAAGCTGCATTAGATGAAGGATTAAAAGAATTAGGAAAATCTGAAATTACTTTAAGAGTTACTTATGGTACAGATGAATCTCCAATGGATGTATTTGCAACTTATTTACAAAACGCTTTAAGTAAATTAGATGGTATTAAAGTAGAAATGGTAGCTACTACTAAACAAGATCGTATTTACAACAAACAAAAAAATGGTGATTATGATTTAGCTACAACTCGTTGGGGACCTGACTATGGTGATCCTACAACTTACTTAACAATGGGTATTTCTACTAATGGTAACAACTATGGTAAATATACAAACAGTGAATTAGATGCATTAATGGATAAAGTTGCTAATGAATCTGATGTTAATACTCGTTGGCAAGAAATGATTGATGCAGAAAAAATTATGATGGATGATTTATGTTACATCCCAGTATTTGAAAAAGGTACTGCAACTTTACAAAATAAAGATGTAAAAGGTTTAGTAATTAGACCTGTAGGGGTTCCATATACATTCCAATATGTATCAAAATAGTCGATAAAATCAACAGAAACACAATATTTCGGTATTGTGTTTCTTCTTAAAAAAGAATAAAAAAATATGTTGTCTTCCAATTAATATAAACGTCAAAAATAAATGTATAAAAAACAATTGTTCTATTTTATTCTTGAATGTAGATTGAAAAATATTTTTTTGTATAAACAATAATACAATTTTGTATACAAAGTTCGTTTTTTTTGTTGACTTCTATAACGCATTGTACTAATATTAAAGCATAAATTTTTATTGTATATGTATTAGTGTATACAAAGGCGATTTATAGAAGGGAAGAGAAAAAATGAAAAAATTATTTTCTATGGTACTTTGTGCTATGATGGCTCTAACTCTTGCTGGTTGTGGAGGATCTGGTGATGATTCTTCTACATACACTTATTCAAGTGAACTAGATATCAAGAACTTAGACTCAGCAGATGCCGAAGACGGATGCTCATTTACTGCATTACATGCAATTATTGATGGGCTAATGAAACCTGCTAAAGATGGTACTACTACGTATGGTATTGCTAAATCTTCAGAAGTTTCAGAAGACGGTTTAACACACACTTATAAATTAAGAGATGCTAAATGGTCTAATGGTGATGCTGTGACAGCAAATGATTTCGTTTATGCATGGCAAAGAATTTTCAAAAAGAAAGGAAACTACTATTACATGTTCTGTGATGGTATTGCTAGCATCGCAGGTGCTCAAGAATTATCAGATAAAATCGATGCAGAACAAGATTTAACTGATGAAGACTTAAACAAATTAGGGGTAAAAGCTGTCGACGACAAAACGTTAGAAATTACTACAACTACAAGAGTTTCGTTCTTTGATGAATTAATGTCATTCCCATGTTTCTATCCAATTAACCAAAAATTCTGTGAAAAACAAGGTGATAAATATGGTAAGAGTGCTGATTCTATTTTAGGTAACGGTGCTTTCGTTATGACAAACTGGGAACCAGGTTCAGTAGCTGAATTCGAAAAAAATGATAAATTCTATGCTGCTAAAGATGTAAAAATCGACAAATTAGTGATGAAATTAGTTCAAGAACCAAAAGTTGCTGCTCAAGCTTTTGAAGCAGGTGAAACTGATTTCGCTATTATCAACTCTGACTTAGTTGATAAATATAAAAAAGATGAATCATTCAAGAATATTTCTGAAGGGTTCTTATTCTACATTCAACCAAATTTAGAAAATAGTGATTTAGCTAACTTAAATGTAAGAAAAGCTTTATCATTAGCTATCAACAGAAAAGATTTATGTGAAAACGTATTAAAAGACGGTTCACAAGCTGCTAAAGGTTTCGTACCTTCAGGATTATCAATTTCTCCAGAAGGAAAAGATTTCCGTGATGAAGCAGATACTTATACTTCATATGATAAAAAAGCTGCTCAAGCTGCATTAGATGAAGGATTAAAAGAATTAGGAAAATCTGAAATTACTTTAAGAGTTACTTATGGTACAGATGAATCTCCAATGGATGTATTTGCAACTTATTTACAAAATGCTTTCTCTAGTTTAAAAGGATTAAAAATTGAAATGGTTGCTACTACTAAACAAGATCGTATCTACAACAAACAAAAAAATGGAGATTTCGATTTATCAGTAACTCGTTGGGGACCTGATTATGGTGATCCTACAACTTACTTAACATTAGCTTTAACTGACAACAATAACAACTATGGTCATTGGTCAAATGCTGAATATGATTCAATCATGGGAAAAGTTAACAGTGAAACTGATGCTAATGCTCGTTGGCAATTAATGATCGATGCAGAAAAAATCTTATGTGAAGATTTAGGATATATTCCAGTATTCGAAAAAGGAACTGCTACTTTACAAAATACAAAAGTTAAAAACTTAGGTATTAAACCAGTTGGTGTTCCATATACATTCGAATATGTTTCAAAATAGTTCAATCTAAAAAAGAACATAGAGAAGACAACACAATATAGTATTCTGTATTGTGTTTCTTTTTTAAATAAATATAGGAGGAAAAAAGATGAGTAATTCAACCTTAAAATATATCGGAAAACGTTTAGTTATTTCGTTAATTACTTTATTCGTTATTTTAATGGTATTATTTTTAATGGTTAAATTTTTACCTGGTTCTCCAATTAACAATGAAAAATTAAGTGCTTCAGCCAGAGCTGCTATTGAAGCACAATATGGATTGGATCAACCAATTCCGGTTCAATTCGTACGTTATATTCAAAATATGTTAACAGGGGATTTCGGGGTATCATTTAACTTATATAAAGATATGCAAGTATCTTCACTTGTAGGAAGTGCTGCAAAATTATCTATGATTTACGGTTTATGTGCAGTAATTATTGGAACAGTTATTGGTATGTTCTTAGGAGTATTTGCTGCATTACATAAAAATACAATTTGGGATACAATCGCTACAGTTATTTCTGTAATTGGGGTTTCCATCCCATCATTCGTATTTGCAATGTTAATTTTATTATTATTTGCTTCAAAATTAAGATTGTTACCAACTTCATATAGTTCATCGAATGCAATTAAATCATCAATTATGCCAATTTTAGCTTTATCTGTTGGGGTTATTGCAAACGTTGCACGTTTTACTCGTACTGAAATGGTATCAGTTTTAACAAGTGAATATATGACACTTGCTAAAGCAAAAGGTTTAGATCGTAAAACTTTAATTTTCAAACATGCTTTACGTAATGCTTTAATCCCAGTAATTACAATTTTAGGACCTATCTTAGTTAACTTAATGACAGGTACAATGGTTGTAGAAAAAATTTGTTCTGTTCCTGGGTTAGGTAAGTTATTAATTAATAGTATTTTATCAAATGATTATAACATCATTTTATCTTGTTCATTCTTATATGCAGCAATGTATATCTTTATGATGTTAATTATTGATATTTCTTATGGAATTATTGATCCAAGAATTAGATTAGGAAAGGATGATTAATAATGGATTTAGAAAAGATTGAATTTTTACCAGACGATTTTGAATTCGTTGGAGATAAACAAGACATTACTAAAGACGTTGTTGCTCCATCACTTCCTGCTTGGAAAGATTCTTTAAATCGTTTTAAAAAGAATAAAGGTGCCGTTATCGGTTTAGTTTGTATTTTAATTATTGCTGTATTTGCAATTTTTGCACCAATGTTTTCATCTTATAAATTTGATGCAATCAATACAAAAATTGCAAGTATTTCACCAGGTGCTGAACATTTCTTTGGTACAGACACTTATGGTCGTGATTTATTTGTACGTGTTTGGACAGGTACAAGATATTCATTATTCATTGCCGTTGTTGCAATCTTCATTGACGTGATTGTAGGTATGACATACGGACTGATCTCTGGTTATTTCGGAGGTAAAGTTGATTCAGTAATGCAAAGAATTCAAGAAATCATAAACTCTATCCCAACTTTAGTAATATTAACATTGTTATTAATGGTGATGAAAGCATCATTATTCACAATTATCATGGCTTTATCATTTACTGAATGGATTGGTATGTCAAGAATTACAAGAGCTCAAGTTTTAAGAGTAAAAGAAGAAGAATTCGTTTTAGCTTCACGTACTTTAGGAGCTAGTAACATGTTTATTATCTTTAAAGAAATTTTACCAAATATTTATAGTCAAATGATTATTATGATTATGATGTCTATTCCAAATGCTATCTTCTATGAAGCATACTTATCATTCGTTGGTTTAGGTTTACCAATTCCAATGGCTTCATTAGGTACATTAATTAATGATGGATTTAACTCAATTACTATTTACCCTTACATGATGGTAATTCCAGTTATTATTTTCTCTATCTTAATGTTAAGTTTCAACTTATTTGGTGATGGACTTCGTGATGCACTTGATCCAACTATGAAGGAGATGTAATTATGGCAGAAAGAGAAAAAATATTAGAAGTCAGAGATTTAAATATCTCTTTTAGAACTGATAGTGGTATTGTTAATGCAATTCGTGGTGTTAACTTAGATTTATATAAAGGTGAAACAATCGCTATCGTTGGTGAATCTGGATCAGGTAAGTCAGTTACTACTAAAGCAATCATGGGTATCATGGCTGGAAATGGTTCAATTGATGGTGGTTCTATTAACTACACTTGGACAGATGAAAATACAGGTGAAAGAATCACAAAAGACATTTGTCAATTAAGTGAAAAAGAAATGCAAAGTGAAATTCGTGGTCGTAAAATTGCCATGGTTTTCCAAGATCCAATGACATCATTAAACCCTACAATGACAATTGGAAATCAAATTATGGAACCAATGATTCATCATTACAATACACCAAAAGAAGAAGCTTATAAAAAAGCAGTTGAATTATTACAATTAGTAGGTATTACTAATGCTGAAAAACGTATGAAAAACTATCCTCACCAATTATCTGGCGGGATGAGACAAAGAATTGTTATCGCAATTGCTTTATCTTGTGATCCTTATGTTTTAATTTGTGATGAACCTACAACTGCATTGGATGTTACTATCCAAGCTAAAATTCTTGAATTAATTCAAGATATTCAAAAGAAAAAAGATTTATCAGTTATTTATATCACACATGACTTAGGTGTTGTTGCTAAAGTAGCTGATTATGTAAATGTTATGTACGCTGGTAAAATCGTAGAGACTGGAACCATTGATGAAATTTTCTATGATCCACGTCATCCATATACTTGGGGATTATTATCATCTATGCCAGATTTAGATACTGATGATGATGAATTATACACAATCCCTGGTACACCACCAAACTTAGCACATGAAGTAAAAGGTGATGCTTTTGCTCCACGTAATAAGTATGCTTTAAATATTGACTTAAGAATTGAACCTCCAATGTTTAAAGTACCTGGTAGTACAACTCATAAAGTTGCTTCATGGTTAATGCATGAAAAAGCTCCAAAAGTTGAAATGCCAGTTGAATTAAAAAACAGATTAGAAAAAATGAAAAAGGAGGGTGTTGAATAATGGAAAATAAAGAACCTATCCTTGTCGTTAAAGATTTAAAACAACATTTTAAAATTAATCGTAACTTTACTGTAAAAGCAGTTGATGGTATTTCATTTGATATTATGCCAGGTGAAACTTATGGTTTAGTAGGTGAATCTGGTTCAGGTAAATCAACTACTGGTAGAAGTATTATTCGTTTATATAAACCAACTTCTGGATCAATTGTTTTCAACGGAAAAGAAATTGGTGGAAAATTAGATAAGGAAACATCTAAAGAATTACATACAAAGATGCAAATGATTTTCCAAGATCCAATGGCTTGTTTAAATCCAAGAAAGAAAGTTATTGATATCATTGGTCAAGGTTTAGATATTCATAAATCTTATTCTTCTATTGAAGAAAGAAATGAAAAAATCTATGAAATGCTTGAACTTGTTGGTTTATCAAGAGAACATGCTTCACGTTATCCACATCAATTCTCAGGTGGACAAAGACAACGTATTGGTATTGCAAGAGCATTAATTATGAATCCTGATTTAATTATTGCTGATGAAGCAATCTCAGCGTTAGATGTATCTATTCAAGCACAAGTTGTTAACTTAATGAAAAAGATTCAAAAAGAAACAGGAATTGCATATTTATTTATTGCGCATGACTTATCAATGGTTAAATATATCAGTGATAAAATTGGGGTATTACATTTAGGACATTTAGTAGAAACAGGGACTACTGAAGAAATCTTTGATAATCCAATTCATCCATATACAAAATCATTATTAAGTGCTATTCCTCATCCTAATCCACGTGTAGAAAAAGTACGTAAATCATTTACTTACGATTATAAAGAAAGTGGAGTCGATTATACAAAAGGTACTGAACATTTAGTAGATGGAACTCATTATGTTTTAGCTACTGATGAAGAATTTGAAAAATGGACAAAAAAATAGTTTAGGAGGCACTTAAGAAGGCAACCTAAAATATTGTAAGAAAATCTTCAAAAAAAGAGAACGCATACGAAATGTTGTTCTCTTTTTATATAAATAAAAATAATACAAAATAAAAAGGTTGTTATGAAATTATTTATTGAATTTCGTAATAACCTTTTTTGATAATTTCTTTCAATTTTTATTGTTAATAATTGTGAAATTGAAAGTTTTTTTCGATTTGATTGTAAATGCTTACAGAAGATTGACTTACAAGTTGTTGTTAATTATGATGAAGATGTCTTCTAGATAAGAAGATAATTAATTTGAATCTTTTAACCGGTGAAAAGAGGAAATATGATGATTATTGACAAAATGAAAACATTAGACCATTTAACAATTCAAGAAAAGTATTTAGTGGATTATATAATAAATAATCAAGAAGATATTTTAAAAAAGAATATTAATGAACTGGCAAAATTAAGTTATACCAGTAGTGCAACGATTTCTAGGTTGTGTAAGAAACTGGGCTTTAATGGATATAAAGAATTTAAATATCAATATGCGGCTGAATATTCTCATTTACTTGAATTGAAAAATGATTTTAAAATTGAACCTTTTTCAAGTGAGAGTTCAATTGATGATGCTTTAAATAAAATCGAACTTTTACATAAAAGAGCGATAGAGTATACAAAAAGTTTACTAGATAGACAAGTTATAGAAAGAATTTATCAACTTATTAAAAATGCTAAATATATTGAAATTTATGGAACTGGTATTAATTTTTCTTTAGCAGAAATTTATAGTTTGAATTTTGAAGAAGAAGGGGTTATTTCTAAAGCATATAACAGTTTAAATCCAATGCATCTTCAATACTTAAAGCAAAGGAAACCAAATGATACAGTTTGCATTTATTTAACACATACAGGTCAAAATATGGAAATGTTAAAAATAGCAAAGGATATTCGCAAATATCATGCTAAATCAATTGTGATTTGTGATCATAAAAAAAGAGAAATTTGTAAATATTGTGATGAAACAATTGTAATTATGACCACTCAAAATACAACTGAACTATCTAATGCTGTTTATATTGCTTCTTTACAGTATGTTTTTAATATATTTACTTCGTTAAAATTAATAAGTAATTATTCTTATTTAGAAGAAACAACAAAAGCAGTTGATAAATTTAAAATGGGAGAATGATTATGAATAAAAGTTTTCTATGGGGTGGTGCTGTTGCTGCTAATCAATACGAAGGTGGCTATCAAGAAGGACATAAAGGATTAAGTGTAACCGATGTTATGTCAGCTGGTGACGTTGATCACCCTCGAGAAATTTCTTATGAAATATTAGATGATAAATATTATCCTAACCATTATGGAATTGATTTTTATCATCATTATAAAGAAGATATTAAATTATTTGCTGAAATGGGCTTTAAATGTTTCCGTTTAAGTATTTCATGGCCACGGATCTATCCTCAAGGTGACGAATTAGAGCCTAATGAAGAAGGGCTAGAGTATTATGATCATGTTTTTGATGAATGTTTAAAATATGGAATAGAGCCTATTGTTACTTTATCTCATTTTGAAATGCCTCTTTATTTAGCAAAAAAATATGGTGGTTGGAGAAATAGACAATTAATTACATTCTTTGAAAGATATGCGATTACATGTTTTAAAAGATATAGCAAAAAGGTCAAATATTGGATGACATTTAATGAAATTAATAATCTTATAGATACCGATAATCCTTTTAATGCTTGGACTGGAGCAGGTGTTTTATATGAAGATAATGAAAATATTGAACAAACAATGTATCAAATATCTCATTATCAGTTTGTTGCAAGTGCTAGAGCAGTTCAAAGAGCCAAAGAAATTAATGCCTCTATGCAAGTAGGTTGCATGTTGCATTTTGGCCCAATTTATCCTTCTTCTTGTAATCCACAAGATATTCTTGCAGGAATTAAAGCAATGGATAAGAGGTATTTCTTTAGTGATGTTCATGTAAGGGGATATTATCCAACCTATACTTTAAAAAAGTGGGAAAGGAGTAATATTCAATTAGATATAACTGATGAAGATTTAAAAGATTTAAAACGAGGTACTGTGGATTATATAGGGTTTAGTTATTATAAATCAACGATTGCAGAATATGATAAAATACATGACTTTATTGAAGTACAAAATCCATTGTTAAAGAAAAGTGATTGGGGTTGGGCTATTGATCCTACAGGATTAAGGATTATTTTAAATGAAGTTTATGAAAGATATCAAAAACCAATGTTTATTGTTGAAAATGGTTTTGGAGCTTATGATAAATTAGAAAATGGAATCATTAATGATGATTATCGTATTGATTACTTAAGAAACCATATTTCAGAAATGAAAAAAGCAATTGAGTTAGATGGTGTAGAAGTCATGGGATATACTCCTTGGTCAGCAATCGATATTGTAAGTGCTTCTACTGGTGAATTGGCAAAAAGATATGGATTTATCTATGTTGATTTAGATGATCAAGCTAAAGGTAGTGGAAGAAGATATCGAAAAGCTTCTTTTGAATGGTATAAAAGAGTTATTTCATCAAATGGTGAAATTTTATAGGAGATAAATAATATGAACAAATTTATAAATGAAACATTAGTTATTTATATATCGAAGTTTACAAATACAAAAGTTATAAAGGCTTTAAAGGATGGAATGATGTTTTCTTTACCGTTTTTAATGATAGGATCATTGTTCCTGTTGATTGCCAACTTACCAATTGAATCAGTAAGTAAAGTAATTAGTGAAAGTGGAATAGGAGATGTATGTTCTCAAGTATATTCTTCTACGTTTTCATTAATGGCCTTCTTTACAGTAATAGGAATTACTTATTCTTATTTGAAGAATGATCAAGTAATAACAGCTATAAATGGCGCTTTAACTGGTTTAGCAGCTTTTATTTTATTAACTCCATCTTCTAAGGTATTAGACAGTGGGGAATCAGTTACAGGAATTATTTCTAAAGATTGGACTGCTGGTCAAGGAATGATTTGTGCTATTTTAATTGGTTTTTTAGTTGGATATATTTATTCTTTATGTGTAAAAAAAGATATTAGCATTAAAATGCCAGATGGTGTGCCTAGTGGTGTTGCAGATTCATTTTCGTCACTATTACCAACTGGAATTATTATTACTATTTGTGCAATTATTTATGCTATATGTCACTTTATATTTAATACAACATTTGCAGAACTTATTTATTCGGTAATTCAAATTCCTTTACAAGGAATTACAGATTCGTTCTTTGGCGTTATTATTATGACAGTTGTTATGTCTTTATTATGGTGGACAGGCGTCCATGGTGGTTCTATATGTGGAGGAATTCTTTCACCAATTTTACAAGCAAATATGGCAGCTAATCAAAAAATTATAGATTCAGGATTGCCTCTTACAATTCAAAATGGTGGACATATTTTTACACAACAATTTTGGGACAATTTCTTATGTATGTCTGGTGCTGGAATTGTGATTGGGTTAGTGATTTATATTACATTTTTTGCCAAATCAAAGTCATTACGTAGCTTAGGTAAATTATCCATTGTACCTAATATCTTTAACATTAATGAACCAATTATTTTTGGGACACCAATTGTACTTAATATATATTTATTAATTCCATTTGTTCTTGTTCCTTTAATTATAGGTATAAGTAGCTACTTATTAATGTATATGGGAATTTTACCATTATTTAGCGGGGTTATGGTTCCTTGGACAACACCACCAATTATATCAGGACTTTTGATTGGTGGATGGCGTGTTGCATTATGGCAATTTGTGATGATTGTTGTATCTTTTGTTATTTATTTACCATTTATTAAAAAAATAGATACTTTGGAATTAAATAAAGAAAATCAAAAGTAAATTATAAGAAATACAAATATTTAATCTTAATATCAAAAAGTCGTGAAAAATCACGGCTTTTTTTGTAATGCTACTAAGTTAAGAAATTAAGTTAATACTTTTGCTTTATTTATTGTCTAAGAAATCCACACGATTTTTTGTTAATGCTTATTTAGAAGCAGTGTTTTTTAAAATATGAAGTAAGATTTGAACTTGTTTTTCCATCATAGTAAGTGAACAATATTCATAGGGTCCATGATAGTTAAAACCACCTGTACCAAGATTAGGACAAGGAAGTCCTTTGAATGTTAAACGTGCACCATCTGTACCACCACGAATTGGTGAACAATAAGCATCTAAACCATTTTCTTTAATGGCAGCTAAAGCTTGTTCAACAATGAACATATGATCTTTTAGAGCTTCTTTCATGTTTAAATAACTTTCTGTAATCGTTACTTCAACAATTTGATAACCATATTTTTTATTTAAGAACTCTGCAATGTCTTTAAAGTCTTGGCATTGTTTATTTGCTTGTTGTAAGTCATGGTTACGAATAATATATTCAGCAACTGTTTCTTCACAAGTTCCTTGAATCGAGTGAAGGTGATTAAATCCTTCATAACCTTCTGTTGATTCAGGGCGCATATGCACAGGTAAAAGTGAATCAAATTCATAGGCAACACGCGTTGAATTAATCATTTTATTTTTAGCACTTCCTGGATGAATACTTCTTCCATGGACTTTCACTTCGGCACTAAATGCGTTAAAGTTTTCATATTCAACAATGTGAATATCTCCACCATCAATGGTATAAGCATATTGTGCATTGAAGTAATCAACATTAAAGTGATCACTACCATGTCCAATTTCTTCATCAGGTGTAAAAGCAATTTGAATATCATTATGTTTAAATTCTGGATGATTATAAATATATTCCACCATTTGCATAATGATTGCAATACCAGCTTTATCATCAGCTCCTAATAAAGTTGTTCCATCTGTAGTAATTAAATCATGATGAATAAGTTGTAAGAGTTGAGAATATTGTTCAGGGTCTAGATAAAGTTCTTTATCTTCATTTAAAGTAATTTTTTGACCTTGATAATCTTTGATAATTTGTGGATGAATATCTTTACCACTTGCATCAGGAGAAGTATCCATGTGGGCAATAAAACCTATAACATCTCCTTGATGATTATTATTACTAGGAATTGTTCCATAAACTACACCAAATTCATCTATTTTTGCGTTTTCAATTCCTAATGATTTTAATTCTTCAACTAAATAATTTCCTAATTTTAATTGTTTTGAAGTTGAAGGAACAGTATGTGAATAACTATCTGATTGTGTGTCAAAATTCACATAATTTAAAAACCTTTCTTTAATTTCCATTTGTCTTCCTCACTTTCTTTTCTATTATACAACGACTTATAAAGAACTTCTATGAAAAAAGTTTACAAATTTTAAATTGTATGTTACCATACAATTCGTAACCGAACAATATAGGAGGAATGATATGTATAGAGATCCCATTGGACATCGTATTAAGACCATAAATAACCTAATGAGAAAAACAATGGATAAGAAAACAGGTCAGAGGCCTGATCGTGTAACTTTAATGCATTGTTGGATTATTGGGTTTGTTCAAGATAGAGAAGATAGTGGGCTTGATACATTTCCTAAAGATATAGAAAAAGAATTTTCAATCAATCGTTCTACGACATCAGAAATGTTGAAACTGATGTGTAAAAAGGGAATGATTGAACGAGAAGAAGTAGAATATGATGCAAGATTAAAGAAAATCGTTTTAACAGAATCTTCAAGAAATCATAATCGACAAATTGAAGATAAGATGAAAGAAATGCATCAAAAACTTATTAAAGATTTATCTGAAGAAGAAATAAATATGTTTATTAAAATATCCGATAAATTAATTAATAATATCAAAGAAGATTTATAAATATTCATGAAGTTCGGTAAATGAATAGGAAAGGAAGTCAATTATGGTAAAAACTTTAATGAAACAAATCAAAGAATATAAAAAAGATTCATTACTTACAATGTTATTTGCGGCATTAGAAGTTATCTTAGAAATCATTATTCCTTTATTAATGGCAAGTCTTATTGATAAAGGGATTGAGGCAGGTAATATGTCTAATGTTACAAAATATGGAACATTCATGTTTGTTATTGCAATTGGAACATTATCACTTGGTTTTTTAGCTGGTAACCATGCAGCTAAAGCTTCAACGGGTTTTGCAGCCAATTTAAGAGATGCCATGTATACAAACATTCAAACATTCTCTTTTTCAAACATTGATAAATATAGTACTGCAGGACTTGTAACACGTTTAACGACAGATGTGACAAATGTGCAAATGGCTTATCAAATGATTATTCGTATGTGCATTCGTGCGCCAATGTCACTTATTTGTGCCCTTACCATGGCAATGATGATCAACTTTAGATTAAGTATGATTTTTGTTGTTGCCATTGTTTTCTTAGTAGCGGTCCTTACAATAATTATGTATCATGCCACAAAATATTTTAATGATGTTTTTCCTAAATATGATACTTTAAATGAAAGTGTTCAAGAAAACGTTGTTGGTATTCGAGTTGTTAAATCATTTGTTAGAGAAAAATATGAAAATGAAAAATTTAAAAAAGCAGCACAAAACATTTATAAACTTTTTGTCAAAGCAGAATCCGTTTTATCTTATAATAACCCAGCTATGTTAATAGCTGTTTATGGTTCAATTTTAATGCTTTCATGGTTAGGTGCTAAAGCAATTGTAGGTGGGACTCTTACTACAGGTGAACTTACAAGTTTATTTAGCTATGTTATGAATATTATGATGTCTCTTATGATGCTTTCTATGGCATTTGTTATGATTACGATGTCACTTGCTTCAGGAAGACGTATTGCAGAAGTTATTAATGAACAATCTGATTTAGTCTCTCCTCAAGAAGCTTTAACTGAAGTAAAAGATGGTTCAATTGATTTCAATCATGTTGTTTTTTCTTATAAACATGGTAGTGGAGAAGCGGTCTTAAAAGATGTTGATCTTCATATTAAAAGTGGTGAAACAATTGGAATTATTGGTGGTACCGGAAGTGCTAAAAGTAGTTTGGTCAACCTTATTTCTCGTTTATATGATGTTGACGAAGGTAGCGTTGTTGTTGGTGGACAAGATGTTCGTAATTATGATCTTGAAGTTTTAAGAGATGAAGTTTCTGTTGTCTTACAAAAGAATGTTTTATTTAGTGGAACAATCTTACAAAATTTACGTTGGGGTAATGAAAATGCAACAGAAGAAGAATGTAAAGAAGCTTGTCGTTTAGCGTGTGCTGATGAGTTTATTGATCGTTTTGAAGATGGTTATAATACGTATATTGAACAAGGTGGTTCAAACGTTTCAGGTGGACAAAAACAACGTTTATGTATCGCAAGAGCGTTGCTAAAAAATCCTAAAATCTTAATTCTAGATGATTCAACAAGTGCTGTTGATACAGCTACAGATGCAAGTATTCAAGAATCATTCAATGAACGTATTCCCGATACAACAAAAATTATTATTTCACAACGTATATCATCTGTTCAAAATGCAAGCCGTATTATTGTTTTAAATGATGGTGTCGTGGATGGTTTTGACACACATGATAAATTATTAGAAACAAATGAAATTTATCGTACAATTTATGAAACACAAATGAAAGGGAAGGAGGAAGAATAATGAAAGAAGGAATAATGAAACGTTTACTTAAAATGTTATGGAGTAAATATAAAATCCATTTAATTGTTGTTTTTCTATGTATTGTAGGAAATGCTTTATTTAATGTTCAAGGAACAATGTTTATGCAAACATTAATTGATGATTATATTGTTCCCCTTTTAAAGAGTTCTTCACCTGACTTTAGTGGACTATTCCATGCTTTGATTCGTGTAGGTGCACTTTATGCTTGTGGTGTTGTTTGTGCCTTTACCTTTAACCGTATTATGGTTTATGTAACACAAGGGTTCTTAAGAGATTTAAGAATTGAAATGTTTGAACATATGGAATCTTTACCAATTCGTTATTTTGACAGAACTCCTCATGGAGATACAATGTCAGTCTATACAAATGATATTGATACATTAAGACAATTGATTTCACAATCTATTCCACAACTTATTTCAAGTTGTATGACTATTGTGACAACATTTGTATCAATGATCATTTTAAATATTCCTTTAACTGTGTTAAGTGTATGTATGCTTATGATCATGCTTGTTGTATCAAGAAAACTTGGATCGTTATCAGGTAAATTCTTCGTTCAACAACAAGGGGATTTAGGTAAAGTGAATGGTTATATTGAAGAAATGATTTCTGGTCAAAAAGTTGTTAAAGTCTTCAACCATGAAGATCAAGCAATTGCTGATTTTAGAAAATTAAATGATGAATTAAGAGAAAGTGCTTATCAAGCTCATAAATTTGCGAATATCTTAATGCCAGTTACAGTACAACTTGGAAATATCTCTTATATCATTTGTGCAATTGTTGGCGCAATCCTTGCTTTAAATGGACATTTTGCTTTAACAATTGGAACCCTTGTAGCTTTCTTAACATTGAATAAAAGTTTCAACCAACCTATTGGACAAATTTCTCAACAAATCAATGCTGTTGCCATGGCACAAGCAGGAGCTGGTCGTATCTTTGATTTATTAGATCAAGAAAGTGAAGATGATCAAGGTGTGGTTACTTTATGTCGTGTAGAAACTGTTGATGGAAAAATGGTTGAAACAGATAAAAGAACAGGACATTGGGCTTGGAAACATCCAAGAAGCGATGGTCATGTTGAACTTGTAGAAATGAAGGGTGATATTCGTTTAGAAGGTGTTGACTTTGGTTATTTTGATGACCGTATGGTTTTACACAATGTAGATGTTTATGCTAATCCTGGTGAAAAGATTGCCTTTGTTGGGGCTACTGGTGCAGGTAAAACAACAATTACAAACTTAATTAATCGTTTCTATGATATTCAAAAAGGTTCGATTACTTATGATGGAATTGATATTAAATTGATTAAAAAAGATGATTTAAGAAGATCATTAGGTGTGGTTTTACAAGATACACATTTATTTACTGGAACAGTTATGGATAATATTCGCTATGGACGTCTTGATGCTACGGATGAAGAATGTATTGAAGCAGCAAAACTTGCCAATGCCGATCTCTTTGTTAAACATTTGCCAGATGGTTATCAAACAATGCTTACAGGAGATGGGGCGAACTTATCGCAAGGACAAAGACAGTTATTAGCGATTGCGCGTGCTGCTGTTGCTAATCCTCCTGCACTTATTTTGGATGAAGCAACTTCTTCTATTGATTCTCGAACAGAAAAGCTTGTACAAGATGGAATGGATAAATTAATGCATGGTAGAACAACACTTGTTATTGCCCATCGTTTATCAACAATTAAAAATAGTGATTGTATTATGGTCTTAGAACAAGGACATATTATTGAAAGAGGAAATCATCAATCACTTATTAAAGAAAAAGGTAAATACTATCAATTATATACTGGAGCTATTGAAATGGATTAATCCATCAATAGCTTTTTATATTTTTTGGACTATCCGTCCATTGAAAGAAGGAAAAGAGAAAGATAAAATGATCTGTCGACCTTGATAGGAAAGGTCGACAAGCAAACAGAGATCAAAAGATATCGGGATGTGATAAGAAAAGCAAGTATTCATGGAGATTATGTGATTATTGGAGTTGAACATCAAAGTACTTTTGATAAAAATATGATTTTTCGCATACTCAACTATGATGCGACGACTTATA
>OLQX01000554.1_pt1 | contig 42964 bp, 35 predicted proteins | sample 1672581 | NCBI WGS metagenome assembly OLQX01 (sample SAMEA3136701, study PRJEB25190) | human gut metagenome | reverse complement strand
AGCAGATTCAATTTTACGACAGGTACTTTTTTATTTCATTCTTCCTTTCCACTTCTGCATTTACATGTTACAGGAAGCTCAATGCACTGTTTAATTCCACTCTTTTTGCGCCACCTTTGTCAGCAGCAATACAATCTTCATAGCTTCCACAACATACTTCAATCATTCTTTCCATAACATTCTCCATTTAAATTGATATTTTTCTCATTCAATTTTAGTAAAATTCAAGTCAGTTTTCACTCCGAAATTTATATTTTTATGATATTCTCTGAAACCATTGAACTAAATAGTATTTGCTTTACAATAGATTCGTAGTGAGGTAAAAAACAAATGAACAATTATGCAAAACAGATCTGTGATCAGCTTTACAAGCTCACAGCGATTGCTTCTCCAAGCGGCTATACCGCAAAAGCCGCAAAGTATGTCAAAGAAACATTAGATAACATGGGGTATGAAGCAAGAATCACAAGAAAAGGAAACGTTGAATGTACGATTGGCGGCGAAGGAAATCCACTTGTTCTAGCTGCACACGTCGATACACTTGGTGCTATGGTTAGAAGTATCAAGGCAAACGGAAGACTCAAGCCAACAACGCTTGGTGGTCATCAATGGTCTACTGCAGATGGTGAAAACTGCATGGTATTCACTAGAAGTGGAAAAATGTACACTGGTGTTGTATTGAACAAGGAACCAAGTGCACATGTTGCTGATCAAAAAGTGGAAACAAAGGAAGAAAATATGGAAATCTTACTAGATGAGAATATTTCTTCTAAAGAAGACGTTTTAAAGTTAGGCATTGAAACAGGCGATATCATCGCAATGGATCCTAAAACAACAGTCACTGAAAGTGGATATATCAAATCCAGATTCTTAGATGATAAACTCTCTGCCGCAATTCTATTAAATATTGCACAATGGGTAAAAGATGAAAACATTACATTAAACCGTAAAGTCACACTCATCTTCACTTGTCTGGAAGAAGTTGGATATGGCGGAAGCAATATTCCAAGCGATACAGAAGATATGTTATCTGTAGATATGGGATGTGTTGGTGCAGATCTTGGCTGTACAGAAAGAATGGTATCTATCTGTGCAAAGGATTCAGGTGGTCCATACAACTATGATTTGATTACTGAATTACATGATATCTGTAAAGAATACAATATTGACTACGCAATCGATGTATATCCACACTATGGAAGTGATGTAGAAACAACACTCAGAGCTGGATATGATATTCGACATGGTCTGATTGGACCTGGTGTATACGCATCACACAACTATGAAAGAAGCCATGTAGATGGTGTTATGCATACATTCACATTATTACAACATTTCATCACAAAATAAGACGAAACCGCAAGCATATTAAACTTGCGGTTTTTTATTGAGGTCGGAAAAAGTGTAGTCCACAGACTAAAACAGGTCAGAAAAAATGTAAGTTTATATGAAAATAAGGTCAGAAAAAATGTAACCCTAATCTTTTTTGCACGCACTTACAAAATCTTTAAATAAGCAAGACATACTATGATCTGTATACACAAATCCTTCAGGATGCCACTGTACACCTACAAGATATGGATATGCAGGATCTTCCACTGCTTCTACAACGCCATCATCTGCATATGCCGTTACTTTCAGATTTTTCGCCACTTCTTTTAATGCCTGATGATGGAAAGAATTCACATACAATTCTTTTCCAAACAATGCATATAGTTTTGAATCCTTTTCTATCGTCACACGATGTGATACTTCATCTCTTGCTTCTGTCTGTGAATGCAAGAACGTATTCTCACGATTTGACAGATCCTGCCACAATGTACCACCAAAGAATACATTCATGATCTGTACGCCTCTACAAATACCAAGAACTGGTTTTCTTGTTTCCACAAAAGCTTCTAAGAAATGTAATTGCCATTCATCAAATGTTTTATCCACTTTACCAAGCTTTGGTAAAGGATTTTCATGATACATCAAAGGATTCACATCAATTCCACCAGGAATCAATAAACCATCAATCTGTTCAGCATATTCATGAATCAATGCAGGATCATCAATCTGAGGAATGATGAAAGGTAATCCTCCAGCATCATAAACAGAATTTGTATAGTTGCAGGAGATTTGATTAAATTTGTTTTCTACATGTGTATATGGTGGATGCGCCAATATTCCAATCACAGGTTTCATAATAACTACCTTCTTTCTCATTCAGTATACTCCAATTTCTGTTATGATATTCACATGGATACATTAACAAAACACTATTTTGATAAAGCATATGAAATGTTGAAAAATTATATTCAACCAACATACCAGCAACTGCAGCAACGATACAACCTCTTCCCAGAAGAGTGCTATGTTGAACAGATTGATGATTATTTCTATCTGACATTCACATATCCTCGTGTTGTAGAAAATTCTTTTGAAGTCTTAGAACAAGGTTTGATTCTTGTCTATGATAAAGAACAAATCATCGCAGATATGGCGTTTTCTCACGGAACGATGCATGATGTCTTGCATTCTAATGACATCTTTGATGAATTATCCTTAGATTCAGACTGGTCTTTTTTACAGCACTATACACTTTGTAAAATGATGTTCCCCGATTACCCATATCCATTATGTAAATCTAACAATACAGATGAAATTGATGGTGAAGCATGCTTCTTTCATAATGCATATGTTACAAAACGCTACAGACAACAACATATCTTTTCTAACATGTTAGATAATGCAAAAGAAATGGTTCTTCGCAACTGCTATCAATCTACAACATACTATGCAATATTCTCATTAGATCCAGATATTGCATGTTATGGAGAAGATACACCAAAAGAACCATATATTTATTCCATGAAAGATGAACCTGCAAGATTGTTAAATAAAGCAATTCTTGAAAAGAAAGGTTTTCTTGGCGTCAAACTGGAAGATTTAGAAGACAGCCAGGATGGTGCTAAACTATGGTTTGCATTATTGAAAGAAAATGAATTTATTCAAGAAGTAGAACCAGTTTAACAAAAAGATTCCATTGGTAATACTTTATGTGGAGGAAAATGTTAATGATACGCGATATGAACAGTACGCAAAAAGACGATGCTTCATTTTCTGTAACTGAAAAAAGGAAAGCAAAAGCTTTATCTCAACTGATGGAAGAATTAGAAACTGGCATGTATTGCCAAGAATCTTTTTCAGAAGAAGAAGCAAAAAAATTGTTAAAGTATTAATTTCCATGGCAGAAACATCTTGTTCCTGCTTTTATGATCTGAATAAAAAAAGAAAAGCAATTCATCAATGGTGAATGAATTGTTATAGAGTTAACTATTCTTCTGTTACTGGCAGTTGCTTGCGATAGTAGAAATAATAGGCAATATTCAATACGATACCGAAAATCGTTGCTGAAGGCGCAGATAATGCAATCTTAAACAAGCTTGCATCTGGCTGCATTGTCATAATATATGCCATAGGCAAACGTACAATGAATGTCTGTGCCAGTCCCTGGATCATCACCCAGAACGTTCTTGCGTGACCATTGTAATATCCCATAAAGCTAAACAATACTGCAGTAACAATTGCTTCCAATGCAAATCCTCTTAAATAATGAAATGCTTCTTGTACTACAGCTGCATCATTTGTGAAGATACCTGCCAATACATCACCATAAAATACAACACCAATAAATACAAATATACCGACAACAGCACCAATGCCAATACCCGTCAACATAGCGCGAAATGCTCTTTTTTCTTTTCCTGCACCAACATTCTGAGATACGAAAGATGACATTGACTGCATCAAAGAACCAGGAATCAACATAACAAAACCTTGGATTTTACTCACAACACCATATCCACTCGATGCAGCTAATCGTGAACTACTCGATCATTGAATGGCTGAGCATCTACATGCTTGGCTTCAAGCCGATAATTTGAAAATATACCCAATCATATAGTTCGAAGAGCTATGAATCAGCATATATCTTCTTATTACATCCCATACATGGACATGCCATGCACAGAAGGCGGTAGTTCATATGTTCTACAGAACGGAAACAACGTTTCCTGTTTCCTGCAGAATCGGTGTTGTTAACTGTTTCATCTGCCATTCAAGATGCCTGTCATCCAGAAGCCTGATCAGTCTGGATTGCATATCTTTGTGGTTCTTTGCATCCTTGCAGAGTTTAAGAAGTTCCTTATCTTTCGCACGGTTTCTGATGTTTACTGCACCAACGTGGTCAGCATCATCTTCATAGCCGCAGCACCCGCATTCGAAAAGCTTACTGTTTACTTTACTACGATTTTCTGCATTACGATAGCTGCAGATCGGGCATGTCTGACTTGTAAAATCTGGTGGTACTTCTACATAGTCATATCCATACCAGTTGAGTTCAGACATGAGCTTCTGCTGCAGTCTGCCACGTGCGAATGCAGACAAGTCTCCATTCAACTTGCGAGACTTTTCAAATTCTCTGATATCAAGCAGTTCAAGCACAGTTAAAGTATCATGTGTGATACATGACATATATGTCTTTACATCCTGTTTGATTTCATGATTCAGCATATTGTAGTAGGTCCGCTTCTTGCGATACGGTGCATCTGCTGTACGTATCATATGTTCCAGTCTGTCCATCTTCTGAATGAGAGAACGTCTCACATCCAAAGGAAGGTTTTTATGGTGACGCACATAATAGCTGATGCTCCTTTTCTTGTTACGCAGGCTGCTCAGCTGTGCAAATGCTGGTTCAACCTCACGATGGTAATAGTCAATAACTTCTTTCATGGATCCAATGGAACGTCCATCAGACAGAAAGAACGAATCCTTGATTCCTGTATCTACTCCCATACAGACGGCTGTATCAGGCTTCCTGAATGATTTTGCATAAGACCATCCAATACGAACTTTTGTTCCTTCCGGCTTGACTGTTACCGTAGCAGCCATCCTGTTAGCTTGAATCTTATGCAGCGAATGCCTGCTTGTATTGATCGGAATCGAAATACGATTACCTTTTACAAAAGGATCTGACAGTGTAATGACATATGGCATCACAGTATCCGTAGACGGTTCGATTTTCATTAGTCTGCTGTCAAAGGGAATTGCTTCACTTTTAACATGTGGTATTTTAAACTGAACGGAAACCATATCATACAGGTCATGGAATTCAACCATCTGTGCATCAAACTCATCAGCAGACATGTTCTGCAGCTGTGCAATGCAGTTCTGATAGAAAGCCGTGTCTTTCTTGTTTCGTACAGCATTGACAACTTTGTTCAGGCAGGCAATCATTTCATCCTTATTTGCACCATCAAGGCATAAGCCAAACAGCACCTTGGACTGGCAGAAGACAGAATCAATGGTCCTGAGCATTTCCAGACGTACTGCATCCAGCCTGTTTGACAGTTTTGTAAAAGACGCATCAAATGCATTCTGACAGAATGCAGAATTGATATCTTTTGGACGTAACTGTTTTTGAAGCTGGCGAACGTAAGAATCCTTCCTGTCGTTTTTGATAAGCTGCACATGGATATCTGGAACATCAGTCAAAACATCAATATTGAAGTTGATCAGTTCCACATACTTGTGTTCCATCTGCCAGAGCAAATTGAGTTTACCTTTGTTTGGATTGCCAAACAAAAACACGCTCTTTACAGGAGAAGATTCAAATGCAGAACTCTTTTTCTTGCGTGCTTTCGGCATAAAATGTGACTCACTTTCTGCATATATTATACCATGACAAAGCATCAAAATATAGCATATTTATGCGGAAATATTAGCTTTCGCTTTGTGGCAAGCACGAAGAAAAGCAACGCTTTCATCCAATGTCATTAAGTTAAGCACTGATGATCATTGGTAATCTCTACAGAAAACACTAAAACCAGGAATGGAACAGTCTTTCAATCAGATTGTTATTCCTGGTTTTGTTATTTTACTGTTTGTTCGAACAGTTTCAGACATGACAAAAATATCTCTTCAAAAGATTGTATTTTCTGCCATTATGTTTTACCTTATTAACGGAGTTAATCTCCGTTATGCCGCATAGTATGAAGATGTCTTGCAGGACTGTGGCTTCACATTGCGACTGTATTTTCTTCCTGGCCTTATCGGGGTCAGGAATTTTTTTATTCTTTTCGCCACTTCCTCTTCATTTATCTTTCCATCAAGATACAGACGGATATTTGTTACTGCAGTTTTGAAATTGACCTTGTAATGCCATTTCCATTCTGCTTTCTGTGATGGAGGAATGTTATTTACAATGATTCTGCTGAAATTGAACAGTGTCAGAGAGGCATAGATTTCCTGACGGATAAGCTTCTGATCCGAAGAATGAAAATACAGCAGTCCGACTGTATATTTCAGATCTCTGAAAGAAGTCTCAATACCCCATCTCAAATGATAGATTTCTTTGAATTCCTCAAATGACATTTCATCTTCTGTCAGATTTGTCAGAAGACATTCATATGTATCTTCAGTGATTTTAAACCGTACTACTCTAACATTCATTTCATACCAGTCATGATCAGCTGTAAGATAATCAAAAGGCGCACTTTCATTTACAAGAATCGTATACAGTTCATTGTCCTTTGTTTCGTTTGTCTGAAGATATGTTACTCTTAGTAATATTCGTATCAAAAGCAGTATCATCAAGATGAATCGTTGAAAGAATTCCGTTACTGTGAATATCCTTTACACGGATAATGAATTTCTGATGCTTTTCTATGCAGCACGCCATCAGATTGTATTTTTCATATCCACGGTCACATATGATGATCGAATCCACTGGATACTGACGATTTTCAATCATTTTTTCAAGTGCATCGCATTCATGTGTCTTGGCAGCTGTATCAATATTCACATCTGCATAGATACCGTTCAGTACATCATAAAGTGCATTGAGATGGAGCTGATTGTATCCTCTGGTCGCAGATGTATTGATATGATATGTCGTCTTGTCCTTTGGATTGTGAGAGATGTTGATATCAGAACCATCGCATGCAAGAAGATAGTAGCCATTATATGTCTTATAGTTTGTAAAGTAAGAAGTGAACAGCGAAAACACTCTTTTAAAGGCTTCCGGTCTGCACTTGCAGCGCTGCTGAGAGAAGGCAGAAGCAGACGGCAAGTCATCGACGTCAGAAAAATAATTCATCATATCTGACTGAATTGTCTTGCTTGATAGATGAAGAATGTAGTAAATAAGATTGGAATAGCTGAGCTTTCTGTTTCTTGTAAAGTCAGAGACAGGATCAGAAGAATAACAGGCGATATTTTCACTGACAGAAGAGATGGCTCTTTCAAGAGCAGAACGAATCGTTGAAGCGGAATAGAAATAGTTGTTATTAGAAATTGCAGACATGTAAATTTTCCTCCTACAATTTCCTTCGGATTATGTTTAATGTTCCGTTTTTTTGTCTGTTAAGCATTTTCTGCATATTTATGCTTAAATGTGAGTGCTTTGTTCATATCTGAGAAAAATATTTCATTGCAGAAAAAAAGCACTACGCAAGTTAATGCGCAGTGCACTTTAGAGATTCAATTGGCTCAATGCCTTAACTTAATGACATTGGCTTTCATCTCGGTCATTGAATGGCCGAGGATTCACGCTTTTGTTCCTAAACCAGAAACAACAAACGTTGCCAGATTCATAATATTACTGCCAGTAGAAATACCACTTAATCCAGATGTTGTTCCAAATTGACCAACAATCATTAAGTCAACTGCACCATACATTGCCTGTAATACCAATGCACCAAGAATTGGTATCATAAACTTAATCATCCTTTTTAAAATAGAACCTTGTGTAAAATCGTTCATTAAAATTCCTCTCTCTTCATTGGATCTTCACTAAGATCCTGATAAAACGCATCAATAAATTGCATCATTACATTGATATCTTCTTCTTTATATTTCTCTAGACGTTTTGATAATGCACTATAGTAGGAAGCAATATAGTATTGATAGATTTCTCTACCTTTATCCGTCAAAACAATATATACAACTCTTTTATCTGTTACACTATCTTCTTTTGTAATCCAGCCCATTGCATCCATTGCACAAAGTGCTCTTGTGATGCTTGGTTTTGTCTGGTGCAATGCACTAGCAACATCAGAACCTCTTACCTTTCCTTTTTGATCCAATTCATAGATCTTATCTAGCATCTTCAAATAAGAAGGAAGGATATCTTTTGGTAAAGGTGGTCGATTTTGCAGTATCTTTTCTGCTTTTTCAAAAGCGTCTATTACTTTTCTTGCCTGATACGCATTCATATAGTTACCTCCGGTAATTATCATAGGTAATTATATGAATATAGAAGAAATAGTCAAGAAAAAATGGCCGCATTGAAACGGCCATTTTACATCAATTCTGATATTCAATTTTTGCTTCATCCATAAATGGATAAGATACAATTTCATTTCCATCCAGATTACAACGATGCATATCAATCGCATGAATTGTTGCATCATTATATGTTGTGTAATAGTAGATTCCCTTGTTAGTATTCATGCAGGAAGAATAGATCGTATATTCATATTCTCCTTTTCTGACTTCACAACAGCCCTTCTGCTGTTCAACACTGTGAATGATATGGAAGAACTGAGATACACTTGTTTCTTCACTCTCTTCCTTTGTACTGTTCGTTCTTGTAAATACACACTTTGCAAATCTAGAAGTACTGCTTAAATCTCCTGGAAGCCCTAGACCACCCATGCCTCTTGAATATGTATTCAGATCAAATTCCTTGGAGAATGTATTTCCTGGCTGCTGAGCGGACAGTGACATATATTGATTCAACAGGAAGCTCTGAATTTCAAATGGCGGATTGTTTGTTAGTACACCATAAGGATTCTCATGTACATGTAATCCATCCTTCATAGATTCAACTACTAAACATCCATTCTCATCTGCAATCATCCAATGCAGATAAGCATCCGGCATCTGATCAGAGAACTTTTCATTATCAACATTCAGATTTTTCAATGCCTCTTTTGCTTCCTCAATATTTGCACATGTACAAAGAATATAGTTTACCAGTTCAAACTGTGCAACGTTATCTTTTGCTTCATCCACTGGATGATAGACTGCATTTCCAACAAAGTTCAGTCCAGCCATTGCAAGTCCCTTTTCATTCATTGCGTCAAAATAATTAGGATAGCCAGCTGTCATAATCCCCATGCCAATCAATGCATAATGATGATCCAGATCCTTCATATGTCTAAATGGGATTGGATAGTTTCCAGGAACAACGATGATACTTTGACCATATCCATGTTCATAGTCCAGATTTCTTCCAAAATAGAAATCTTTTGTTTTATAAGTTAAAGCTGTACACATATCTGTACCTCCTCTTCTTCATTCTAGCATTGTTATTCAAAAGGTCGATAGACAGTTTCTTAATAGTGTCTTATATTAATAGTTGTACATACAACTATTAGAGGTGCGATATGAGTGAAGCAAGAAAAATAGGTAAAATTGCAAGAGAAGCACAGAAACTCAATGCAATGGTATTCAAAGAAACAAATATTGGTTCTTCCGAGCTGGAACTGATCCATTATGTACGTCACCATCCAGGCACAACGCAACAAGAAGCAGCAAATGAACTACATGGGGAAAAAGGTGCAGTCACAAAAAGAGTCAGATCATTAGTAAAAAAAGGATATCTCATTTGCAGACAAGATATAAAAGATAAAAGAAAACACCTTCTATATCCAACAAAAAAAGCACAAACATTAAAGCAATCCAGAACAAGTATTGAAGCCGCATTCTATGACTGGCTGTTAGAAGATCTCAGCCAGGAAGAAAAAGAAACATTTCTCATAACACTAGATAAGGTGTATGCAAAAAGCAAAAAAGAAAGTCGATCACACTTTCCAAATGTCATGCAAAGGATACAGACATTATGAAACCATCAATTCTGTATTATTTCAAAAAAGAATGGAAGTCTTTAACCATTGTCACAATCACTGGTCTCATCTATAACTTTGGTTTAATTCTTGGACCATATTTTGAAGGTAAACTCACACAAAGTATTTATGACTACTTCCAACAATCTATTTCTTTTCAAACAATTGTAAAAATCGTTCTTTTATATTTGTTTTCCATCAGTATTGTTCAGATTTCTCGTTTCTATAAGCGTAACTATGTACGCATCTTCGCAAATAATACAAACAAACGCTTTAAACAGAAAATCTACCAAAACATTCTTTATGCACCACGATTACAAATCAAGCAGGAACAGACAGGTGCACTGCTTACAAAAGCTGTCATTGATGCCGATGACTGCAGTGAAGGTATTCGTAAATTCACAACAGAACTATTTGATACATGTATCGCATTGATTGCGTACCTATGCATGTTATTTCACTACGATATAAAAATCACACTGCTATGTATTGTCTGTATTCCTGTTTCCTATTTACTGGCAGAAAAAATGAAAACACTTGTACAAAGAACAAGTGAAAAACAGAAACAGATCACTGCAGCCTTAAACGAAACAACATTAGATCTTACAAGTAGTGCAATGATGTATCGCATCTATGGCTGTGAAGAAAATCGTATGCATTCCTATAAAAATACATTACAGAAGTATGAAACTGCTTCTATCAAAGCCAATATTCCATTCATGGCATTTCCACCACTCTATTTTGTAATTACACTGCTTGGTTTATTTCCAATTCTATATTCTGGATGCCACTACGTAATACAAGGAACATGGAATATTGCCATCTTTACAACATATGTTGCCTGTTTCTTAAAACTCGCAACTAAATCAAGCAAATCCGCTAAATTATTCAACGCTGTGCACAAAGCACAGATTTCATGGAAACGATTATCCCCATATTTATTAGATCCAGATACATCTATCCCATCACCTTCTATCATCCCTTCCCTCACTGTAAAAGATCTATCGTTCCACTATCCAAATGCCAATGACTTATTCAAACATATTTCTTTTACATTACAGAAAGGTGAAATTTTAGGTGTCTGTGGAAAAATTGCCAGTGGAAAATCAACATTTGGAAAAGTATTTCTACAGGAAATGCCATATGAAGGTTTCATTTCTATTGAAAAACAGAACGTTACCTATCTTGGCCATGACTTACAGCTACTCAATGATACGATTGAACACAATATTACCTTAGGCAAAGATATTGATATTCTTCCATACCTGAAACTTGTATGCATTGATCAAGAAGTGGAACAGATGGAACAAGGTATCCATACAAAATTAGGCAATGGTGGTATTCTCTTATCCAAAGGGCAGGCACAGCGCATTGCCTTGGCAAGAACACTTGTTCACGCATCTTCCTTGATTATCCTGGATGATCCATTTTCAGCATTAGATATCAAAACAGAACAACAGGTATTCCACAATATTCAGTCTTACTGTAAAGATAAAATGATCATATTGATTTCTCATCGCTTATCTATTTTTCAATACGCAACAAAAGTATTACTGCTGGAAGACACACGCGCAACACTATCCACACATGCCGATCTATGCCAGACATCTTCAACATACAAGACGCTCTTAAGAGGTACACACAATGATTCTCAGCACATGTAAAAAAGTATTTCAATCACACTGGCTATTATCATGCGGTGTCATTCTATTCTTTATTGCCACAATTGCATTCACTCTTCTTCCACCACTCTTATTTGCTAAGATCATTGATCTTCTATCCACAAAACAAAACATTACCTTTCTTTTGATGTTTTCCTACTTTATATTTTTCTTACTAGAAAGTATCAGTACATCTATTCGTGACAGCTTGCTCATCATTCTTTCTCAAAAGCTTACACATGCACTAAGAAGTGAAATGATGCACCATTTCATAAACCTGGATACAGGCACAATCACAAAACAATCTCCAGGTGCTATCACATCACGTATCATTCAGGATGTTGATACATTAGAAGAATTATTCTCATCTGGAATCATTTCTATGATTGCAGATGCCTGTACATTAATCAGCATTCTTGTTGTGCTCTTTCAAAAAGCATCTTTAGCTTTCTATCTATTACTGCTGTTGCTTCCTGTTGTTTTCTTGTTTACGCGCTTCACACAAAAGCAAATGTTAAAAAGTGAAATACAAAATAGAAAAGCAATCGCAGATGCAAATGCAATCCTGCCAGATACAATCAACAATCTACTAATGATTCAAAATCTGCAGGCACAGCCATTCATGAAAGATGCATATGGTCAAACCATTGAACAAAGCTATCAGGCATTACAGAAAACAAACTTCTATGATGCAATATACTCGCCAATCATTTTAATCATCAATGCACTTACAATTGGCATATTGATTCTCATTGCAACAAACCCAGAATTCACTATTTTTTCAATGAGCGCAGGAAACGCTGTGATGTGTATGCAGTATATTTCAAAAGTATTTGGACCAATTGAAAGTATTGGCATGGAAATACAGACAATACAATCCTCTATTGCAGGAATTCATCGCATTCAGGATTTCTTTACCTCAGAAGAAAAGCAAGCATTTCAACCAGTTTCAAACATACAGACCACAAATCCCATCATTTCCATTCAACATCTCCATTTTGCATACGATACAAAAGAAGTATTACACGACTACAATCTAGAAATTCATTCAGGAGAACAAGTAACAATCCAGGGAAGAACAGGTGCAGGAAAATCTACACTTTTCAAACTCATTCTTGGCTTATACAAGCCAGATTCTGGAACAATCAAAGTATTTGATCATGATCCATTCACATTTTCACCATCTATTCGTAGAAACATCTATGGCTATGTGGAACAGTCATTTCATCCAGTACGCGGAACAATCAAAGAACAAGTATCACTCTTTGATCCAGATATTACTGAAAAGCAACTCATTCATGCATATCAAATCGTTGGTTTATGGGATATCATCCAATGCTTTGATCAACAATTAGATACAAAATACAATGATGATCTATTCTCTCAAGGGCAAAAACAACTCATTGCCATCGCGCGTGCCATTGTCCTTAATCCGCCATTACTATTACTCGATGAAATTACCGCAGATCTAGATACTTCTACAGAGCAGCAGGTTCTTCTCGCAATACAAAATGCAATGAAAGATAGAACCGTTATTTCAATTTCTCATAGAACATCAGCAATTACAGGAAAAGTCATAGAGCTGCAATAAAAGCACCATGCGTTTACATTGTGATTATTCAAGAATTTGCGGATCAAGTAGGAAATCATAGATATTTACAGTCAAGATACCATAGTCATCATAATAGGGCTGTACAATATCTTTAGTGATAACAATCTTCTTGAAAGAATCATCAATCTTTCTGAATGGTCTTATTTCCTGCATACGCTTTGCTTCGTCTGGTAACGAATACGCAGACTGGATATAGTATCTGGAAGAGCCAAGATTACATACAAAATCAACTTCAAGCTGTTTACGAATTGCCTTTCCTTCCTGATTACGTTCTACAATTGGCACTACGCCAACGTCAACGCTGTAACCACGCATACGAAGTTCATTATAAATTACATTTTCCATCGAATGGGTCTGCTCGAACTGGCGAAAATTGATTCTTGCATTACGAAGTCCAAGATCTGAAAAGTAATATTTCTTTGGCGTTTCAATATATGCTTTTCCTTTAATATCATATTTTTGTGCTGATTCAATCAGGAAAGAATCCTCAAAATAATCCAGATATTTCTTAATGGTAGCAGATGTGATTTTGGATTTCTTTACCGTCTTGAAAGTGTTCTTCAACTTTTCTGGATTGGTCAATGAACCAATAGCGGAGGAAAGAATATTCAAAAGATCTTCAAGTTCTCCGATGTTCTTCACACGGTTACGTTTGGTAATATCTTGAAGATAGATTTCATTAAAAAGATTCTGCAATGCAACCGCCTTATCGTTTGCTCCCTCTCTTAAAACAACCAGAGGAATACCACCATATAGCATATATTCAGATAAGCCCATATACTTATCACCATTATAAATAGTCATAAACTCAGCAAAACTCAGAGGGTACATATGAACCTCGTCACCTCTGCCAGCAAATTCGGTAGCTATATCTTTAGACAAAAGTTTTGCGTTACTTCCAGTCACAAAAACATCCATATTTTCTTTGCGAAGATAACCATTCAAAACAGCTTCAAAGCAATCCAGCATCTGAATTTCATCCAGCAAAAGATAATACATTCCTTCATCTGCAACTTGAGAACGGATATAAGTTATGAATTTTTCAGGGTCAACTCCACGTTTTTCCTTTTCAATTTGAATCAAGTTTTCACCAATCAGATAAAGATCATCAGCTGAATCAAAGGCAAAGCGAATGATATGATCCTCATCAACGCCAATTTCTAATAGATGATGATAAAACAAAGTATTCAACAAATAAGATTTACCACACCGACGAATACCGGTAATTACCTTAATCAGTCCATTATTTTTTCTTTTTATCAATTTATTCAAATAAAAATCTCTTCGAATCTCCATTTTAAAACCTCCTGCAATAGATTTTTGCAACATGTTGCACTTTTCTATTTCAATATACCTAGATAAACTTAAGAAATCAATATGTCAATGTAATATTAGAATAGATTTTTGTAACATGTTGCATTTTTCTATTCCAAAATCATATTCTATGTTTTAGAAATCATGTAAACTGTGATAAATCTATAAGTTTTCCACACAAAAAACAGGAAATTCTCCATTACAGAGTATTTCCTGTTTTTTTATCTATTTCAATTTATGCAAGTGGCTTGATTGCATATGTCAATGTGTAGTTTGCTTCTCCAACGCTTTCAGATAATCTACTATCTATTCTGCTATATAAAATTTTTACATCAGATTCATCTGATAATCGCACAAGCAAACAAATTTCACTATCTCCTGCTCTTGTTACAACATCAGTTTTTCTTAAAGAAACTTTGAGAATATTCAATAATTGCATCATGATTCTTTTTCTTTTTTCTCTGGCAGCTTCTATACGAACTGTAACAACATAGTCCTTTGTATGATATCTTTCTGCATTTCTCATTGTATAAATACACAGCTCATTAAACACATCATTATCAACAATCATTGGAGCAATAGATGATGAATTTGGTAACATTGCACTTTCAATTGTATTCGCAATTGTTTGTTCATCACCTTCGATTGCTATTCTAGCAACAAGTTGACTAAAAGATTGTCCCTGTGCTAAAGATTCAAATGGAACACCAACCTTCTTTTTATAGATTTTTTTAATTGCATCAAAGTAGGATTTCGCAAAATTGTATCTCTTTGCTTTCAATAAAGAAATCAAATATGTATGAATCAAAGTTTCATCTAGTTCATCTGCATCCAATCCTCTTTCACAAATATCCACTGCTTCTTCAATTTTACTTTCTTGTAAATATCTTCCAGCTAATGTATTACAAATTTGAACAAAGATAGAACGATAATAACCTCGATCTGTAAGAACCCATTCAATATCTACCCCTTCTAGAAAATCGCCATAATATAGATCAACCGCTTTACGATACAATTCGAAGTTTTCCTCACTATTTGCTTCTAAAACAGTTTTTTCAAATACTTCTGTATCTAATTCCACACTGATTGCTGGATTAAACTGATATCCATTTGCTGTAGTAACTATCATTTCAACATCAGGTAAACCAACTACATTTCCCAATGCTTTTCTCAAACGATGAATTGCAAACTTTAAAGCATTTGAAGGATTTTCACTATCAGGCCAGAAAATATCAATGATTTTTTCCTTTGATACTGATTGTTTATAGTTACAGATTAAATATGTCAACAACGCAATTAATTGATTTCCAACAAGACTGCTGATTGGAATCGTTTTTCCGTCTGTCGTTAAATATAAACCTCCAAACATTCTGAATTGATATTTTCTTTTTCTCATAAATTATCCTCACGCTTTGTTATTCAAAGCATTTTATTTTTCAAGCAATTAACTTGATTTTTTTCTTAATACAATGATTCCTGCAAGTGTAATCATTGCCATGAAGAATGCATTTCCGTAGAATACGATATTGTTATCATCGGATGTATCTACTGATTTCTTTACTTCTGGTTTTGGTTTTTCTGGAGTTTTTGGAGCAGGTGCTGCCGTAACCGTTAATGTTCCAACAACCTTAGTAATATCGTAGTTAGAAGCTAATGTGTTTTCATTCAATGTATATTCGAATTCATTCGCACTATTTCCAACCTGAGTCTGAGTTCCAGTTACCTTATATTCTGCACCTTCACCTTCGATGAATCCATCTCCAGTGATTTCTACATTACCATTTGTTAATGCATTTCCATCATACTGCTTAGAGTCAGTAGCACTTGTGAATGTTACGTCTCTCTTTGTAATGTTGTACTTGATTTCGAATGAACCTTCATAATCACCCTTACCTACTACAGTAGCTGTGATTTCTCCAGCATTCTTAATATCATCTGGATATACGATTTCGTAATCCTTACCTTCTTCTAATGTTACGCCTATCTTTTCATCCTTGACTACTGGCTTTTCAGCATGATCTTTACCGTCATACTTAACGTCACCAGGATTTTCAACTTTGATTCCAGTCTTCTTATCTTCTGGTGTTTCTGGTCCATCTGGAATGATTGACTTAGGTGTAATTTCGAATGTGCCTGGAGTATATGTAACTTTGTAGTTACCCTGATTTTCTTCACCTGTTACAGTGATCTTATATTTACCAGCGTTTTCGCCTGCTTCTCTTGCTAGAGTATATGCAACTGTATCATTTCCAAGTGTTCCACTTACTGTTGCTGTAAGTTCCGGATCTGCTGTTCCGTATACCTTTGTCTTGTTTTCAGCTGTTACTATAGCTGTAGCATGAGTAACTGTTAATGAGTAAGTTGTTTCAGCTGGTTCATAGTTTGGATTTTCAGCTCTTGCTGTGATATTTAATGTACCTACATTTGTGATACTTGGAACCTCTGTTGTCCATGTTGCACCACCATCTGTTGAGTAAGTAATTGTTGTACCTTCCTTAACATTTGATGTTGCTCCACCTGCCAATGGATTGCCATCATAAACCTTAGTTGCACTTTCACCTGTCAGTTCTGCTGTCAGTATCAGTTCGCCAGATTTAGTGATTTCAAATTCACCAGCAGTGTATGTTACGTGGTAGTTACCCTGATTTTCTTCACCTGTTACAGTGATCTTATATTTACCAGCGTTTTCGCCTGCTTCTCTTGCTAGAGTATATGCAACTGTATCATTTCCAAGTGTTCCACTTACTGTTGCTGTAAGTTCAGGATCATTTTCACCATATACTTTGTTAGCATTGTTTGCTGTAACGGTTACTTCAGCAGGAGTGATTGCATAAGTTCTTACAACTGTTCCTGTGTAGTTTCCGATACCAGTAATTGTTACTGTGATTGTTCCAGTTACATTTGTGAAATCAGATGTTGAATATTCCACTGTGTAATCTGTAACAGCTTCTAATTTCTTATCAGCCTTATCTGTTACTGTAGGAGACCACTTGTGTTCCTTACCATCATATACTGAATCCTTAGGACTATTAACCTTAGCACCTGTATAGTCTGGGTTTGGTTTTTCTGGATCTGTACCTGGATCAATTGACTGTTTATTAACTGTCAATGTTCCAATAGAATCTGTTCCATGAGTATAGTTCTTTTCTTTTGCAGAACCATCCCAAGTTAAACTATAAGTATTGTTAGAAGAACCAACCTTAGTCTGACTACCAGTCATCTTCAATGTAACTGTTTCGCCAGCTACTAAGTTGTTAACTCTACCACCAGATGTTAATGCAGTTCCATCATAAGGCTTTTCAGCACTGTCTGTTGTCACTGTATATTCTCTTGGTGTGATCTTATAAGTCTTAGTAAATTCACCTGTATAGTTTCCTTTACCTTTAACTGTAACTGTCACTGTTCCAACATTGACTACATCACCTACATATGTCAATGTGTAATCATTGTTTTCTACTAAATCCTTACCAGTCTTAGTATCTGTTACTTTTAATGGATTTACATGCGCTTCTCCATTATAGATTGAATCTGCTGGATCTGTTGCTTCAATACCACTCTTCTCATCTTCTGGATTGATTGACTTAGGAGTGATCTTTAACTGTCCATCTGATACCTGGAATGTTACCTTACCATAGTTTTCATTGTTGTTTGTGAAATCTTCTGGCTTCAATCCCATATCATATGTACCAGCTTCTGTACCCTTCACTTCATCATTTCCACTAAATGTGAAATCAGATTCTGAATATGTACTTCCTTCAGTAATAGATACATCATAACCTTTGACGCTCTTTTCAGTTCCGGTATATTCAAATGTGCCTTTACGTCCAGTAATTACGACTACAACTTCTCCATCTTCAGCTGTGACTATTAGATCACCATAGCCTACTTTGATAGTGTAGTTAGAAGCTTTTGTGTTTGACTTCAATTCATAAGTAAATGTGTTCTTACTTGTACCTTTTTCTGTCTGACTACCAGTTACATTGTAAGTTGCGCCTTCTTCTTTAACAAATCCATCACCTTCAACTGCTACGTTATGGTTTGTCAATGGAGTCTTGTCATAAACCTTAGAATCAGTTGCGCTTGTCAATGTTACATTACGCTTTGTAATCTTATAACTTACTTCTGTAGAACCATTATAGTTACCTTTACCCTTAATCGTAATTTTTACCGTACCAGCATTTGTTGTGTCACCCGTATATGATAATTCGTAATCTACATTTTCTGTCAATACTTTATCCTGATCTTTTACTACCGGTGTAAGTTTCTGTTCATCACCATTGTACAAAGTATTTTGAGGACCAGTTACTACCATACCATTTGTTTCACTAGGAACGATTGATTTAGACGTAATCTTTAATAATCCATCTTCAATAACGAATGTTACATTTGTGAAGTTATTACTGTTATTTGTGAAATCTGATGCTTGTACATTCATTGGATATTCACCAACATTTGTACCCTTAGCCTCAGCCGTACCACTAAATGTGAAATCATCTTTTGTATAAAGTTTATTGCTGATTGACTTAACATCATATCCAGTTACAGTCTTTTCAGTTCCATCATAGACATGTTCAGCACCATGTTCTTTAATAGTTACTGTCACTATATCTGTTACTGGGTTAACCGTTAACTTACCTGCTTTAGTTGTAATGATATAGTTAGAAGCTAATGTTCCATCTTTTAATGCATAAGTAAATGTATTGTCACTTGTACCAACATTTGTCTGAGATCCAGTAAACTCATAAGTCGCACCATCATCTTTTACGAAACCATCATCTTTAACTTCATGTTTAGTCAATGGAGTTCCATCATAAGTCTTAGAATCAGATCCACTCGTTAATTTAACTGTTCGTGGAGTAATTTGATAATCAACTGTAGTTTCTTGTGAATAGTTACCCTTACCTTTGATTGTTACTGTTACTGTACCAGCATTGATAACATCTTCACTGTAAGATAATGTGTAATCCGTATCTTCTACTAATACTTTTTCACCATCTTTAATAGTTGGTTTATTCTTGTGTTCATTACCATCATACTGAGAATCAGCAGGTTTAGTTACCGTAATTTCTTGAGTTTTAATTGATTTAGGCGTAATAACTAACTTACCAGCACGAGTCTTTACAGCCACTTTATCCGTTACATCAACACCATCTTTTTCAACTTTAGCCGTTCCATCAAATACAGTGTTCGTATATTCACCAACATTTGTACCCTTAGTTACTGCCGTTAATCCAGATACTGTATAACCATTCATTGTAGTTGATTCAAAACCTTCGATTGACTGTTCAGCACCGTTATAAGTACGTGTACCACTATTCGCAACCAATGTGATTTCAGCCTTTTCAACCCAAACTGCATATAGAACGTTTTCACCATTAGCATCAATATTGATTGTTTGTCCATCTGCATAAGATGCATTTCCTGTTTTAGAATCAGCCCAACCTGCAAAGTAGTATTCTTTACCTTCTGCTACTGGAGCCGTAAATCCTAATGAATTATGAGCTTCAATTTCGACTGCCACATTATTCATGACATCAACTCTCGTAGTAACTGTACCAATTCCATTACCAGGATCATAAGTCAATGTTGTTGAAGTTTCTGCATTACCCCAAGTTGCCGTTAAGATAATCTGATTATCCTTATTCGCAATGCCCTTGTTTACTTCAAATGACTGTCCAGGCTTATAAACGTTTCCATTTAATTCCCAACCTAAGAATTTCTTACCTGAAGTAGTAGTCGCATTACCAGCTACAGTGACTCTTGCACCACCAGCATAAACCTTATCATCTGTAGGAACTGTTGCATCCTTTTCAGTACCAGGATTATAAACAACTCTTAATTCACCTTTATACAACCATTTACCAACAACACTTGTATCTTTAGTAATTGTGTTATTTGTATTGAATACTTCAGAAGTAATATTTCCATTACCATCCGCATAATACCAACCCGCAAATGAATATTCATTGATTGTTGGAATACTTGGTAATACTGTACTAGCTACTGTACCAGCAGCTACATCTTCAGTCTTCTTTACTAATGCACCCTCTGGATTATTCAAGTTATAAGTTAACTTAACATCAGAAGCCGTCCACTTTGCGTATAGAGTCACATTTTGAGCTGGCATCTTCTGACCAGTAAAATTAAATGCTTCACCTTCACAAAGTTCATTTTCATACCATCCATCAAATACATAGTATTCTGGAAGTGAACTAGGTCTTGTAGGTGTATAGTTCTCACCTGAAATACTTTGTTCATACCTCTTAGAAACAGTCTTTTCTTGTTTACCATTGTTGATAAACTTCAAGTCATAAGAATTACGTGTATAGTAGAACTTAGCATCCTTGTATGATTCACCTACATCAGGATTACAATATTCAAATGTAAATCCAGAAATCGCATAACAATCTTCATGACCAATCGTTAGTTGACCACTTCCTTTAATCACATCTGTATGATGTAATTCATAACCCGTATCTTCTATATTTCTCACGTAATAATATGCTGTATAAGTTTTCTTACCACTAGTACTCCATAATGTAGAATCATTCATTGGCATTGTACTTGTAAAAGCGATATAACGATCTGATTTCCCGAAACTTCCTTCTCTAATTTTCCAGTTACTATTTCCATCATATGCAGGCCATTCAGTTTTAGAAATACTTTGACCCCATTTTTTAGTGATTGTTGATAAATCTGTACGTGAGTTCTTTTCCTTTTTAAAATGCATTGTATACGTTTTTCTCTTGTAGTATACATTTACAATCGTAGAACCATCACCCTTAATTGTCTTTTGAGAAATAGTGCTTGCAGTAAAGACTTTATCTTTTACACTTTCACCAAAAATATTCTTGCCATCCACTGTATAAGATTTTTCAACAGCTTCTGTCTCTGAACCAGTAAGACCCTTCTTAGTTTCAGATTCATGGAATGAATATCCATCATCATCGGTATTTTCCCACCAGTGAATAACTGTATAACTAACTTTTTCTGGTGTCCAATGTGCTGTTAACGTCATTGGAGAACTAATAGTTGCATCATTCTCTACTTTTTCTGTTCCATTGTACCAACCATCAAATGTATACCCTGGCTTTGTAGGTGTTGTTTGATCATTTAGAGAGATTTTGTCAAATACGAATTGAGAATCAATTGCGCTTCCGCCATCAGAATCAAAAGTTACCCAATTACCTTTTTTAATAATCGCATATACATTTACAGAAGTACTTCCTTCTAGAACTGTAATATTTTTTGCGATGTCATTAGTACCATTTACTTCTTTTGCCCAACCAACTAATTTATGAGTTGAATCTACTTCATAAGATACAGCTGTAAAATCATGTGCTTCATGATTTCCAACTTTTTCTGTACGCATGATTTGTGTTCCTTCTGGATTATAGAAGTAAACATATAATGCGTCTTCGTATTTTGCAGTAATTGTACGAGTTTCAGTCTTAGTAATTGTCTGTTCACCAAAACCATCAAACTTAGATCCATTTTCTTGCCATTCCACAAATGCTTTTCCAGCAACATCTGGAGCTGTTGGAGTAATTAATGTATCACCCGTTTTAACAATCTGTGTACTTACGGTTTGTCCGTTCACATCAACAAAGTTAAATGTTGTTAATGGAACTTCATTTTCACCAGTAATAACATAAATTGAGAAATGACTAGCATCAAAGCTATCAGTGTTATTAGCAATTTCTGTTACTGCACTAGCATCATCTTCAACGTGATAAATCTTAACTTCATCACCAGATACGCCAGTATTTACGAATGTAATATTTACAACACCATTTGGTTGAATTTCAACACCATCCTTATCTACGATTGAGATATCTAATGCAACAGCAGAATCCATTTCCTTGTTATTATCTGATACTGTATTTTCTACAGCGTTAAGTATTGCTTTTCTGTTAACTTGTTCAACAATCAATCTAGCACCCTTAGGTAAAACACCTTCAGCTGCAGACGCATGAACACCAACTTTTCCAGCAAATGCAGTTTGATCAAATGCAGAGAGTTCCGTTTCATTCGTGTTCGACTCAGGTTCAGCTTCTTCAACTGCTTCCTCAGTCACTTCAGGAATCACTTCTTTACTTTCAGATTCTAAATTCATCTTCTGATAAACAAGTTTCAAAGAAGTCATATCCTTTGTAATTCTGAATCCATTCTTTTGTACATCATCTTTTGAAATAGTGTTTTTAGCATCATCATTTACAATCACTTTTTCAAAAGCATATCCATCAAATGACTTAAATGCATCAACATTTTCATCAAGTCTGTACTCAATTGGATAAGATCCAGTAATCGGATCTGTTAATGGATGATCATTTTCATCCACATAACTCACCACTACTGTAACCTTTACTTCTTCAACAGTTTCAACCTTCTGTACTTCAGGCTCTACTGGAGCTTCCTGTTGTACTTCTGGTTCTACTGTTTCTTCCTGTGTAGCAGGTTCAGCTTTAATCTCAGGTGTATTATTCTCTTCTTCAACCTTAGCTTCTTCCATTACTTCAGGAGTTACCTCTTCCTGCTTTTCCTCTTCGACAGGAGCTGCTTCCTCAATCACTGGTTCTTCAGCAACAGGTTCTTCTGGAATCACTTCCTGTTCAGGTTCACTAGCAGGTTCTTCACTAATCGTTTCCACTGCAGTAGGCTCTGAATAGTTTTCATCACTGCCATCTTCTGCTTGAACGATAGAGAAGTTAATGCATGTTATAACCAATAAAAATGATAAAACGAGTTTTGTTAGTTTGTTTATGGTTCCCATAATTTTCTCCTTTCTTTTGATTCAAGAACTATAACGAACTTATCTGTTGATAAATAAATTGTATGGGTTATAAGTTATAGTCGGGTTATAAAACAATGTTTTATTAATATTTGTGTAAAAATTTGTAAGTGAAAGCTTACATTTTTCTGAAAACAAATGTTTGAAGCATATAAAAAGAACTCAGATTTTGAGTTCTAAGTTCCTTTTTAGCATATTGATTGAATTATGCATTCTGTGAAGATTCTTAATCTTCGTCTTCATCTTCTTCATGCCACTTTCTAGCAAAGTATGTAGATACGATACTGATGAGTCCGAATAGAACCATCAATACTGTCCACTTTTCTACAAGCACCATGTCATGAGCAAGATTTTCAGTGAGGATGAATACTACTACTGCTAAGACAACACTTAACATTGCGGCAATCAAGTTGATTAATGCCCAATGACCCTTTGGAGCTGCTTGAGGAGTTGCTTCTTCTTTAATCTTTTCTGGCTTAGCTGTTGGAACTGGTGTAGTTTCTGCCTTTTCAGGTTCAACTGTAGCTTCAGGAGCTGGTGTAGTAGTTGTTGGGTTTGTTACAACTCTAGCTGGAACGTTATTTGTTCCTGCTGGAGTGTTGTTAGATGGAGTTGTTGGTGTAGCTGGTATTGGAACAACTGGCTGTTCAGATACTGTTAATGTACCTTCTACAACTGTTGCGTTATAGTTATCAGCATTTGTACCTTCATTCATTGCATATGTGAATGCGTTCTTAGTAGAACCTACATCTGTAATAGATCCTGTAACGTTGAATGTTGCACCTTCACCTTCGATGAATCCATCTCCAGTGATTTCTCCGGCATTCTTGATGTCTTCTGGATATACGATTTCGTAATCCTTACCTTCTTCTAATGTTACACCCGTCTTTTCATCCTTGATTACTGACTTTTCAGCATGCCTGAAAATCAATGATTTCAGGAATTAAAAAACAAATTTTATAGAAAAGCTGTTAACTTTCGCTAAAGATTTGTTTTCTTGAATTTTCAATTAATATCACTAAGAATTTATTTGCCTTAACTTAATGACATTGTCTGAAGCACTCCTTTTTCTTCATCTCACATTATTTTGCCCCGTTTTTCTTGAATTTTTGATGTATTTTGCCCCGTTTTTCCAAAATCTATATTTTTTCATATCAATTCAGTCATTTTCTTCTTGTGTAACCGTTTACATTGCTTTACAATGGAAACCAGAAAGGAGCAATGGGTTTCCATATGAAAGAAACAATCATTCAAGAAGCAATCAATTTATATCGTATCAAAGGTCTATCCTTCACAATGAACGATATTGCTCAAAACCTGCACATTGCTAAAAAAACAATCTACAGATACTTTGACTCTAAAGAATCTCTTTTACAAGGTATCGTGGAATATGGTTTTGCATTGATTCAGAAAAGCAAAAAACAAATCTTATCTTCCGATCTGCCATACATTGAAAAATTATCCCAGTTATTAGTTGCGATGCCAACTGATATTGCATCCATTGATTTCAAACAGCTAGAACCATTATCTACACAATATCCTGCTGTATTTGCATCTATCAATCACCATTTAAAAAGTGACTGGGAACCCGTCTTTGCTTTTATCCAACAAGGCATTGACGCACATATCTTACGAGATATTCCACTGTATATGATTGAAATTATCATCACTTCCAGTATGAATTCTTTGTTGTCATCTAGTGATGATACACATACCTATCAACAATCTCTACACGATCTATTAGACATCTTAATGAAAGGAATCATTTTATGAAAAGAATTGATAACGCCTGGCAGTTTACTCCTATCTGGAGTGAAGAATTCTCACATGGAGAAAACGAATATGAAGAGATTCGTATTCCACACACAGTAAAAGATTGTCCTCTCCACTACATTGATGTTGATTCCTATCAAATGATTTGTGGATATCGAAGACACTTGAATATTCAAGATTTAAGCAAAAGATATTTCTTACAGTTTGATGGTGCAGCACATATCGCTACAGTATATGTGAATGGAATGCAATTAATGCACCATGAATGTGGATATACTGCTTTCCGTGTTGAAATTACAAGTGCATTGCACAAAGGTGATAATCTTGTCTCTGTCAAATTAAATACGACAGAAGATGCTTCGATTCCTCCATTTGGATTTATGATTGATTATCTGACATATGGCGGTATCTATCGTCATGTATGGCTGGATGAAAAAGAATGCACATACATCAAAGATGTCTTTGTACAGCCACGCAGTGACTTAACAAGTATTACTTCTACGATTACGTATGATGGAGATACATCAGATATGCATGTCAAAGCGCAGATCTTTGATCAGGAACATATCTGTGTTGTACAAAAAGAATATGATTCCTGCCTGGATACAATGACACAATTCATTCCTTCTCCAATTCTATGGAATGTACATCACGCATATCTTTATACATTTCACTTAGAACTATATAAAGGTAATACATGCATTGATGTTTCTGATACACCATTTGGTCTTAGAACAATTACTTGGGATGAGAATAACATTCTCGTCAATCATAAGCCCGTATTCATTCGTGGTTTGAATCGACACCAGTCATTCCCGTATGTTGGTTATGCGGTATCAGATTCTTTGCAGAAAGAAGATGCACGTATCTTAGATGAAGAGTTAGGTGTCAATGCGGTAAGAACATCACATTATCCACAATCTCATGCATTTATTAATGAATGTGATCGAAGAGGTATCTTAGTCTTCACTGAAATTCCAGGATGGCAATATGTATCTTCCAGTCAGCACTGGAGAGATATCTGCATCAATAACGTTGAAGAAATGGTAACACAATACCGCAATCATCCTTCTATCTTCATGTGGGGTGTCAGAGTCAATGAAAGTCAGGATGATGATGAACTCTACACAAAAACAAATGCACTTGCACATTCTCTTGATCCAACACGACCAACAAGTGGTGTTCGCTACATAGAAAAGAGCTCTTTTCTAGAAGATATTTACAGTTACAATGATTTTTCTCATAACGGAACAAATCCAGGATGTAAAAAGAAAAAGGACGTCACGCCAGATACAAAAAAACCATTATTGATTTCTGAATGCAATGGACATATGTTCCCAACAAAATCATTTGATCCCATCAGCAAGCGACAGGAACATGCATTACGTCATGCACGGGTAATGAATGATGCAATCAAAGATGAACAGCACGCAGGTATGTTTAGCTGGTGCATGTTTGATTACGCAACACATAAAGATTTTGGCAGTGGAGATAAGATTTGTTATCACGGTGTTATGGACAGCTTTCGTAATCCAAAACTTGCCAGTTATGTCTATAGTTCCCAGCAGGAAAATACGCCTGTATTAGAAGTTGGCACAACCATGGATATTGGTGATTATCCTGCAGGGCAGATTGCATCATTCTATTGCTTCACAAATGGAGATTCTATCCGTTTATATAAAAATGATGTATTTGTCAAAGAATTTTCCACAACACCATTTGCATCATTAAAGCATGGTCCAATTCTCATTGACGATACGATTGGTGATCTATTAGAAACACAAGAACACATGCCAAAACAACAGGCAAAAGATATTCGTAGTTGTCTACTGGCTGCTAGAGACTATGGTCTGGCAAATTTACCACTGAAAAATAAATTACAATTCGCTAAGGCTATGATGAAATATCACCTTACATTCCAGGAGGGGGTTGATCTTTATGGAAAGTATGTCAGTAACTGGGGAGATGAAGCAACACGATGGAGATTTGATGCCATCAAAAATGGTACCGTCATTGCTTCTAAAACAAAATGTCCAGGCTCTTTCCTTCATATTGAAGCAAAGATTTCTTCTACTGTCTTAGAAGAAAGTGATACATATGATATGGCATCGATTCGTATCCGTATCTTAGATGATCATGATTCTGTAGCTTCCTATGCACAATTGCCAATCACAATCCAGGCTTCTAACAATCTAGAAATCATTGGAGGAGAACACATTGTCAGTGAAGGAGGAATGTGTGGAACATTCATTCGTTCCAAAGCTGTTTCTTCTCATGAAATGATTACGATTTCTTCACCAGGATTAGAACCTGTTACATTGCATATACAAATTCGAGGATAAAATTGTATGAAAAAATTTAGTTTCAAAGAAAAGGCTGCCTATGGTCTAGGTGCTGTTGGAAAAGATATGGTCTATGCCTTATCTTCTTCCTATGTTATGTATTACTATCAGGATATTTTAGGATTACAGGCAACATTTGTAGGTTTGATTTTAATGATTGCACGTGTATTTGATGCCATCAATGATCCGTTCATGGGTGTTCTTGTCGCAAAAACAAATACAAAATATGGAAAATTCAGACCATGGATCTTATCTGGAACTGCATTAAATGCATTTGTCTTATATGCATTATTCAGCGCTCCAGATTTATCAAAAACAGGACTCATGGTATACTTCGCAATCATCTATATTCTATGGGGTGTTACGTATACAATGATGGATATTCCATACTGGTCAATGATTCCAGCAGTCACTGAACAGCCAAAAGATCGTGAACAGTTATCGGTTGTTGGCAGAACATGCGCTGGTATTGGTTCTGCACTGATTCAAGTGGGAACTGTATTATGTGTTGCCTTTTTAGGAGGTGGCAGTGAAGTGAAAGGTTTCCGCTGCTTCTCTATGCTTGTTGCTTTGATTTTTGTACTTACAGAAGCAATTCTCTTCTTTTCAATCAAAGAAAAGAAAAGTGAAAAGAAAATGGAAACAACATCCATCAAAGATATGTTCTCTGCTTTATTCCACAATGATCAGGCAATGTTAACGGTCATCACAATTGTACTGATTAACAGTGCTTTATACATCACAAGTAATTTAATTCTCTATTTCTTTAAATATGATCTAGGTACAGAATTATGGAAAAACAACTATACGTTATTCACAACCATTGGTGGAGCAACGCAGATTCTTGGAATGATGGTTTTATATCCTGTATTGCGTAATAAACTATCTAATACAACAATTTTCAAAACATCTTTATGTATGGCAATTCTTGGCTATGCTTTATTACTGTTTGCTTCGTTTATGAACCTTGCACATAACATGGTTGTACTTTGCTTGATTGGTGCACTTGTATTCAGTGCGAATGGAATGTTAAGTGTGCTTACAACTGTTTTCTTATCTACTTCTGTTGATTATGGAGAAATGAAAACCGGCAGAAGAGAAGAATCTGTCATCTTTTCCATGCAGACATTTGTGGTAAAAGCTGCAAGTGGTCTCGCTGTATTTTTAACAGGGATTGGTCTTGATATGATTGGTCTAGCTGGAAACAGTGAAGATGGTATCCCTGCAGTTCAAAGTGCTTCCACCATTACAGGCCTGCGCTGTCTTATGACATTACTTCCAATTCTTGGATTATGTATTGCTTTGATTGTATTCAAAAAGAAATTTATATTAACAGATGACAAAGCACAGGAAATCGCAGAAAAGTTGAGAGAAAAACATGAAATGGAAACTCACAGTTAAAGTTGATCAAGAAATGATCCAGGAAGAAGTAGATTCGCTTTCCAGGCTTCAAAGAGAACTCCATGGAAAAATTCAATGCATCAAAGCAGAAACACAATTAGATTTGGATAAAAATGATGTTTTATTCTTCAATGGCTATCAGACATGGACATATAACAAAGAGATGCAGATTTGTGACAAACAGAAAGGTGTTGATCACATTCCTTCGTTTCTTTTAAACAAGTATCATTTTGATCGATATGGAGACTACCATTTTGTAGAATATGCAAAAGAATCTGGTATCTTTCATGGATTCACATACATGTATATTCGTCATGAGAATACATACCATTTACTTGCTTCTTGTGATGAAGAACAGGCATATACGATCTTCCACTATGATCATGGAACATTAACCATTGAAAGAGATTGTAAAGATTATCCTGTGGATGGCTTATACACATGTTTTGATATTCTCGATACAACAGGCAGTGAAGAAGGAGTATTTGATGCATGGTTTGATCGAATGCATATACAGCCATTAGAAACAAAAAAACTTTATGGATATTCGAGCTGGTATAACCATTACGAAAATATCTCTTCTAAAACAATTGCGGAAGATTTAGATGGATGCAAAAAGATTCTACAGAAAGGTGATTTGTTTCAAATTGATGATGGCTGGCAGACTTGTACCGGTGACTGGCTAAGCGTGGACAAGCAGAAGTTTCCTGAAGGATTACGCTATGAAGTGGATCAAATTCATTACAATGGATTTCTAGCAGGCTTATGGCTTTCCCCTTTCTTAGCATCCGTTCATTCAGATCTTGTGAAACTTCATCCAGACTGGCTTTTAAAACACAATGGTTCCCCTTGGTTTACTGGATGCAACTGGGATGGTGCATATGCTTTAGATATTGATCATCCCCAAGTAATCCAGTATTTAAAAGATGTATTTCATCTTGTGTTTGAGGAATGGAAGTTTGATTTTGTAAAACTGGATTTCTTATATGCAGGTGCTCCATTTCCAACAGAGACGAAGACACGCAGCCAGAAAATGTACCAAGGCATTCATTTCTTACGTGAACTTTGTGGAAATCATCCAATTCTTGGATGTGGTGTACCAACATGCACAACATTTGGATTGTTTGAATATAACCGTATTGGATGTGATGTCTCTTTAGACTGGAATGATGTATGGTATATGCGTTTATTTCATCGAGAACGTACTTCAACAAAGCAATCTTTAGCAAATACAATTTTCCGTCGATCATTAAACAACCGTGCATTCTTAAATGATCCAGATGTATTTTTCTTAAGAGATGAAAATATCAAACTCAATGCAAAACAGAAAGATCTTTTAGCAACACTCAATGCACTGCTTGGAGGAGTATTTCTTACAAGTGATAATCCATCAAATTATACAGAACAGCAAATCGAACAATACAGATATTATCGTCACTTATCCCAGGCAGAAAATATCCATACTTCTATGCATGGCTCTACGTTAACAATTACGTATACATTAGATGATAAAAATCATATATTTACATGTGATACAAGAATGTTTTAAAAAACTCCAGAAACTGGAGTTTTTTTGCATATCTGAAGCAAAGAATATGATTTCTTTCTATAGTCGTAATCCTTTCACATCTTTGATACGTGACAAAATCATATTACAGCTGCAGCTGATCACACCAGGCAATGGATCAATAACTGTATGTAAAAATTCTTCCATTTCTTCTGCAGAAGAAGCAACAGCATGCACATGCAGTTTATCTTTTCCCGTGACACGATAAATCTGTGTCACCATATCATTCGCATTCAATCGTTCTGTAACTTTTGCCAAGTGATTCGGTGTTGTTTCAATTTCAAAATAACAGGAAACTGCTCCACTAATCTTCTGTGGATTGACAATTGTTGTATATTCTTCAATGATTCCACGCTGTTCCAATGCTTGTATTCTTGCTTTTACCGCCACTCTTGAAATACCGATTTTTTCACCAATATCAGAATAGGAAATACGTGCATTCTCTATCAGCAAGCTTACAATCTCTTGATCCAATTTATCTAACCCATCTAAAAACATAGTGTTTCTCCATAAAACTTCATCTTTGCGTTGATAATAGCACCAGGGTTTCGAAAAGTAAACGACACATTGACGAGTGTCATTGTTGTATCTATAATGATTTCGATATGTAACTTTAAGCTTACGAAACGGAGGCTTATCATGAATCAAGATTTAACAAAAGGATCCATCATCAAATCTATGCTTTTATTTGCCATCCCAATGATTTTGGGAGACTTGCTGCAACAATGCTATAACATTGCGGATACTTTGATTGTTGGGCAATTCCTTGGAAGAAATGCTCTTGCGGCTGTTGGTTCCTCTTTTACATTGATGACTTTTCTAACTTCCATCATTCTTGGATTATGCATGGGAAGTGGTGCTCTATTTTCCATGCGCTTTGGAGAAGGCAATGAAAAAGCACTTCGTGAAAACCTCTGCGCTTCATTTTTCTTCATTGCCTTTGTGACTGTACTTTTAAATATCTTGTCATTTTTATGCTTGGATAGTCTTCGAACATTTCTTCAGGTTCCACTAGAAGTGTGGAGTGATATGCGTTCCTATTTGTTTATCATCTTTCTTGGCATTCCTGCCGTTTTTCTATACAACTATTTTTCTTCTTACCTGCGTGCAATTGGTAATTCAGTTGTTCCATTATGGTTTCTGGCTGTTTCTGCAATATTGAATATCATTCTTGATCTCTGGTTTGTGATTGGATTGCATTTAGGTGTTGGCGGCGCAGCAGAAGCAACAGTCATTGCACAATACGTTTCAGGGTTTGGTATTGCGATTTATACACTTACCCATTTTTCACAGGTACGTTCGATATGGAATATCCACTGTCTAAAAAAAGAAAGAATTCATGAAATCATCTCCTTCTCTACACTCACATGTGTTCAACAGTCCGTAATGAACCTTGGGATTCTTATGGTACAAGGGCTTGTCAACAGTTTTGGACCAATTGTGATGGCTGCATTTGCGGCTGGTGTAAAGATTGATGCATTTGCCTATATGCCCGTCCAGGATTTTGGTAATGCCTTTTCAACATTCATTGCACAAAACTATGGTGCAAAAAAGAATGATCGTATCCGTTCTGGTTTAAAAAGTGCAGTATGCATCTCTATGGCTTTCTGTATTGTCATATCTGCTTTCGTCTTTATCTTTGCAAAACCACTCATGTCTATTTTTGTGGATGCAAATGAAATTGAAATCATTCAAGAAGGTGTACGCTATCTCCGCATTGAAGGCGCATTTTATTGTGGTATTGGTTGTTTATTTTTGCTTTATGGATTGTATCGCGCACTAGGCAGACCTGGAATGAGTGTTGTACTTACTGTTATTTCTTTAGGTACACGTGTTGTACTTGCATATATTCTTTCTTCTATTGTTGGTGTATGTGGTATCTGGTGGTCTGTTCCTATTGGATGGGTTTTAGCGGATTTTACTGGTTTATTCTATTACAAGGTAAAAAAGAAAGAATTATTATTTTGATACAACAACATTATATTTTTTCTGATGTGATTGACTGCTTTTTTCATATTCAAAATTAAAAAGGAATTGCAATCTGACATTATGACTGTTCTATTCCTGGTTTTACTGTTCTCTGTAGAGATTACCAATGATCATCAATGTTTAACTTAATGGCACTAGCTTTCATCTCGGTCATTGAATGGCCGAGGATTCCCACTTTCATTCCTAAATCTGCACTTAGCAGATTGGTGAATTCCTGTGATGATTTTGATGTCAGGCGTGCCATTCAGTTCAATGATTCTATTAAGATAATTTTCTCTCGTTATTATTTTGGCTGTATTAGCAAAATGGTGATTATGGCAAAAATGAACACCAGGGAATCATCATGCAGGCAATTCTTGAAAAAGTGCAGCAAAATGCTTCTGCAGAAGATAAAGCAGGTGTACTTGCGGCATTTTCTATGGAACACAGTTATGGAAGCTTCAGGAAGAACCAACAGAGCCAACAGAACCAAGTGAACCTGTAAAGAACATCTTTACAATCACATTTAATGATCAAAAAGGTAACGTAACTACTGTTAAAGCAGAAGAAGGCAGTGAAGTTGCATTCCCACAAGATCCAGCATGCGATGGATTTAAATTTGAAGGTTGGTTTACAGAAGCTAAGAACGGCACAAAGATTACTTCATTGATTGCTGAAAAGGATATGACAGTCTATGCACAGTGGACAGATCTTAAAAAGGCAGAAGTCAAGAATGGCAAGTCTGCAGATACAAGTGATAAGACAAATATAGTCATTTATGTTGCTGGATTCATTTTCAAGAATCGTATGCATAGTGCAAAGTAAAACATTATAACCAACAAAAATTCCTACTCATATTTCAGGGTGGGAATTTTTCTCTTTGATCAAGTAAATGAGAATTGATTCATTTTCACTCAATTAACGTGTTTATTTTAATTACAATATAGCCACAAAAGAATGATTGCTAATGGATGAAATGAAAAGATCATCTTTCTTTATACAAACAATATGGAAGAAATCTGTGATCTGGTACATAATTTTCTTAATTGATGTTAGTATTTCCTATGTATCACAACCTTTATACTTCAGTAATGGAGTTTAAAAAAAGATTGCAGAAGCTTTTGGAACGAAGCTAACTTTAACGCACAACAACATCCAAAAGATACACGTTCCAACAAGACAATGAACCTCGGATCTGATAAGTTTCCAAAATAAGATAATAAAATGCACAATACAATAAAGCTTTCTGAAATGGGAAACTAATTTGTTACCCAGCGAGTAATATTCTATACAAAGAATCTAGTGATAAATCTGAATGTGCCTCTGGAAGAATGTCTGAAGATGGCGTGTGTCAATCCTAACAGATTTTTAAAGATGTACCAGGAAGAATGGGCCGCAAGAGCAGACTGGTGCTGTAAGCCATACAAAGATTGTTCCCACCCTCCTGTAGTCAAAACAGACATACAGGATATAGGAGTATCCGCAGGTGTCAGTATGAAACTTGAAAGGTAATATCTTAACTCGAAAGGTAAGAAATGTTTTTAACACATAATTGAAATTTTAACTTGAAAGGTAATAAAACACAATGATGACATAAACAAGGCCACCAATCTGTGGCCTATTGTTAAAAACAAAATGGTAAAAAACGGCAATTTTGCCGTTTTTCTTATCCTTTTACACCTGTTTCTCCACCAATTCCATTCACAAACCATTTCTCTGTCAACGCAAATAAGACAAGCAATGGAACAATAATGATGGCACTCGCAGCCATAACCAATCCCCAGTTTGTTCCATATGCTCCACCTTCAATAAAGAACGCTCTTAATCCTTGAGAAACAAGATAGTACTTTGAATCATTTGTAATTAATGATGGCCACATATAGTTATTATATGTAGAAATAAAACTCATTAATCCTAAAGTAACAAAAGATGATTTTGTGACTGGACAGACAATATGCCAAAGAATTTCCCAATGATTTGATCCATCCATTCTTGCGGCTTCAACAAGGCTTTTTGGTATTTGCATAAAACCTTGTCTTAAAAGGAAAACACCAAACGTTGAAACTGTACTGGAAATAATAATCCCTGTAAATGTATTTAATAGTTTCATATGAGAAAGAATAATGTAAGAAGGAATGTATGTTGCCGCAACAGGTAACATATACGTTGCCATGACAATCATGAAAATTTTATTCTTTCCTTTAAATTCCATAAATACTAATGCATATGCAAGCATTGCGGAAGTCACTACCTGCAAAGCAACAATCAACAATGAAATCCACATGGTATTAAAAATATATGATGGAATTGGTGATTCTGTTAATACACTTGTAATATTACTCCATTCAATCTGTGATGGAAGAAAAGTAGCAGATTCCATAACTTCTGCGCTTGGTTTTAATGCACTGCAGACCATCCAGATAAATGGCAATGCTGTTAAAGCTGAAATAAATGTCAAAAATACAATACGGAGTATTAGAAATAATACATTTTTTAAATTCATCTTAGTCATAGTTCACCCACTTCTTTGAATATCTAAATTGGAAAATGGATAAAGCAACTGTGATAATCATCATGATCGTAGCAACTGCAGATGCCTTTCCCATGGAGAATTCTTCAAAACCAAGTTGATAATACATATATAGCAATGTTCGTGTAGAACCAGATGGACCACCTTGCGTCAGGATTTGAATTTGATCATATGCCTGCAGAGAATTAATCATTGTAATAATTGTTAAAAAGAATGTTGTTGGTGAAATGGAAGGCAGAGTAATGTCGAAAAATTGACGTAATCCATGTGCACCATCAATAGAACTTGCTTCATAAAGATCTTTTGGAACTTTCTCTAATGCTGATAAATAGAAAATCATTGCATATCCAAGGGATTTCCATACCGTTACTAGAATGACAGACAACATTGCCGTATCTGAAGAAGAAATCCATTTTAATCCTGGAAGCTGAAAGAAATTCAAAATCTGATTTGCAAGACCTCCATCGGGCTGGAAGATCCATGTCCATACAATAGATATCGCAACTGTTGGTGTAATCCACGGTGAGAAAATAATAAATTTCAGTATTTCTGATCCATGAAATTTCTTTGAAAGTGCCAATGCAAGCAACAGTCCTAATACAATTGTTGGAATTAAAGCACCAGCGGTAAAAACGATTGTATTGATCAACGCTTCATAGAAACGACTATCATTGAATACCGCAAGATAATTTGTGAAACCAACCAGATTATATGAAGGACTCATAAAATCCCAATTTGTAAAACTAATCCAGATTGCGCGGCAAATTGGATACAGCCAAAATACACATAATGGAATGAATGCTGGTAAAACAAATAGCAGAACACTCCCTGTTTTTTTGAATTCATATTTTTTCATTTTAAATCACTCTTTTCTTCTATCCTTGAAGATCCAGCAAAACACAGCTGACGCCAATAATGACAATGAAAAGCAATTGCATTGCGGAAATCTTTTGATGATAGACAAATACAGAAAATACAGTTGAAGCAATAATGCCGATTCCACACCACAATGCATAAGCAACGGATAAATTCATATCTTCTAATACTCTTGAAAATGAATAGTGACAAATCAGATACAGTACAAGACAGAATACTGTCCATGATATCACTGTAAATGAATTTGTTTTCTTCAAAAATCCCGTTGCCAGTACTTCAGCACCTATTGCTAGAAACAACCATACTTTTGGATTTAGTTGCATATTGTCTTCCCGCTTTCAATATCAAATAAATGAATATGATCTTCATTTAAACGGAAATAAATTGGTGCTCCTGCTTTATAGCTGTCATTTTCTTCAATAGAAGAAACGATCTTTCCATCATCAGTCTTTACATGAAGAATTGCTGTATAGCCAAGCATTTCATAAACATCAATTGTCCCTTGAAAGAAAGAATCTTCTGCATTTTCACATGGCACAACATGTTCAGGGCGAATACCTAAGATTGCCTTTTGATTCTGTTTTGTCTGCTTTCGAATTTCATTTGCACGCTCAGCATTGACTTTGAATGAGCCATTTTTCCCTTTGATCCAGATTTCACCATCTTTTTCAATCACATCAACTTCAACAAAATTCATTCCAGGCATTCCAATAAATCCAGCAACAAATTGGTTGGCAGGATAATGGAACATGTTATACGGTGTATCAATCTGTTGAATTTCACCATCGTTCATCACAACGATTTTTGTTCCTAGTGTCATTGCTTCTGTCTGATCATGTGTAACATAAATAAATGTTGTATCTAATCTTTCATACAAAGAAGCAATTTCTACACGCATTTGTGATCTCAATTTTGCATCTAGATTCGAAAGAGGTTCATCCATCAAGAATACTTTTGGCTTACGAATCATTGCTCTTCCCATTGCAACTCTCTGTTTTTGACCACCAGACAATTGATTTGGTTTTCTATCTAAAAGCTCTTCTAGATCAAGCATTTTCGCTGTTTCATCAACACGTGCATCAATTTCTTTCTTTGGAACCTTATGAATCTTTAATGAATATGCAATATTCTCTCTCACTGTCATATGAGGATACAATGCATAGTTTTGAAATACCATCGCAATATTTCTATCTTGTGGTTCTACCAGATTCATGACTTCTCCATCAATTGTCATTTCACCTTCTGAGATTTCTTCCAATCCAGCAACCATTCTTAAAGTTGTAGATTTTCCACACCCTGAAGGTCCAACAAGAATCACAAATTCTTTTTCATGAATATCTAGATTAAAATCTTTAACCGCTTCAAATCCATTATCATATTTTTTATATATATTTTTTAGTTGAATATCTGTCATAGTATATTTCTTAATTCTCCAATATTATTTAAAATGCAATCAGCATACGGAAGTAATAATTGTTCGTTAGATACGCCACTCAATACACCAATTGTTTTTGCACCTGCTTTTTTTGCAAATCGCAAATCATTTGGAGTGTCTCCTATCATTACGATTTTTTCGCATGTCGTATTCCAAATTTCTGCTAAATACTGAATTAGACTTGTATCTGGCTTTTTTGGAATGGAACTGTCACTTGCAGAAATCACTTCAACATTCATCTCTCCTTGTTTTAAACATCTTTGTGTTACTTCTAAGTTATCTGTTGTTGCAACAGCGATATGAATATTCTTTTTTTGCAGGCAATCACAAAGTTGTTTTAAATCTGTAGTGAAATGACATGTCTGTTTTTCACTTTCTTCTTCAAACCATTGTGTAATTTTCTTTTGAAGTTGACTGTTTTGAACACTCTTTTCATGACGTAACAATACATTCCGCAAAGATGTGCTGATTGTTGCATATGTACCAATCGCAAGCTGACCTTCAGGATCAATACAATCATTTTCATCAATCCCTAATGCATTAATACATTCTTTTTTTATCACTACATTTAATTCATATTCATTGCAAAGCTTAGAAATGACACGGTATGTCACCGGAAGCCAGAAAGACTGAAATTCCATCAAAGTCCCATCTTTATCAAAGATAATTCCATCAATCTCATTGAATTTCATTCGCAGCATCCCCAAATGTATGAAGTTGATGTTCCTTTTCTCCAGAATAAACAGGATTTGTATATAACACACAATCACCATTTTGATTTTCTGCACCAAAGCGCAGCCAATGATATGTATCTCTTTTCCAATTTGTCTGATATGTGATAGAAGCATTTCTATGATCCAAATCAACATCATAGTCAATATCTTCTTTTACGCCATCCTTCACAACAAAGAAAGTGATTTTTTCTCTCACATTTTCAAGATGAAAAGTAACATACAAATTACCTTCTTCTGTTATTTCATCTCCTGGAAGAATACATTTGTCATTCAGACGCATATCGAAATTTATTTTGATCCATCTTGTAATATATGCATGACATTTTCTAACGCCATCCAGCACACTATTTTGACTCAATCCATCACAAAATACATGTGTCGTTGGATCACCTACAATGGAAGGCCCACTTTCTGGTGTATACCATTCTTGGAGTAATGCATGCGTATCACTGCCGCCAATACCACAAATTTTCCAGCCATCATTCCACAATGCATCTATGAATGCAATTGCTTTACGATTTGCCTCATGATTATCAGGATATGTAGGATCATTAATGATTTCTATGCATTGAATATCTTTCAACAAGCATTCAGGATACAACCACTCCCATGGATGTAAGAATGGATGGTTGATACTGATTACACATCCTTCACTGCTTAATTGATCCAATGTTTCTTCAAATAGAATTTTATTATCCTCTGAACAAATCAAGTCTAAGTTATCTGGGCGTCTCCTGAATCCAAATATGTTTGCGTGACCATACACTGTTGTAATTTCAATTCCGCACAAGACAAGCAGATCCGTATTGACCCATGTCGAAGGAACAAGATTATGTTCGGTTGAAGAATAGAAATCCAATCCCATCAATTCACTTTTCACCATTTGATTCGAAAGATATTCATGTCCATCAGATAAAATCGTATGACAATGAAAATCTCCTGCATACCATCCAGCATGATTTCTCTTTTTCAAACCTGGTTCATATCCTGAAAGATTTCCTTTTTTTTCCATCCAGACAATATCACCACATGTTTCTTTGACATTTTTAAATTCAGTTTCACAAATGATATTTACCTGCATTGCATTCTGAATATATTTTTTTGCTTCATTCCACAATGCAAGTTCAATTGTGTATATTCCTTTTTCAAAATTACATGGTATAGAACCAATCGATGCTTTTTTTACATTGTTCGTTATTGTAATAACATTTTCGCCAGTTCCTAACTGTCTATGAAATAGAATATTGCTATTTTCATCTTTCACAAATAAATCTAACGCAGACAATAATGTTGAATTACCTTCGACAGAAAGAGTTAAACTGTCTTCTCTATGATTCAAAAGAAGCTGCATCTTTTGAATAGCAGCAGCTTTCTTTGAGAATGTATAATGTAATACTTCTTTCATGATTACTTGCTAACAGCGTCTAATGCTGCTTGTGCAGTCTTTTGTGCTTCGTCAAGTGCTTCTTTTGCGGATACATTATCAATTTCAACTTTATCAGCCGCAATCTTTAAAGCATCATGTACTTGTCCATTTGTTGGATCTACAGGATATAAAGATGCATGCTCAGCCTGTTTGAATGGTACTGCAGCCTGTGGATGATCTTCTAAGAATGCTTTATACGTGTCATCTTCCATGATTTGCTTATTCACTGCGACATATCCTACAGATGTATTCCATGTAACCTGAGAATCAACAGACATGAAGTATCTCAAGAATTCATAAGCCCCCTGCTTTTCAGCATCACTAGATCCGTTTAATACACTCATTGTAAGAGCTGATGCAGTTGGTTGAGATTTTGTATTGTTAGACCATGCTGGCTGTTCCATTGCCTGTACGACATTGAAGTCAAGATCTGCCTGATCACCAGAAGATCCTGTATAACCACCTGCCTTATTCTGAATAACATCATCAATTGTATCGTACCAGTATTCCCATCCTTGTCCGCCAGAATGAATTGCCATTGTCTTATCTTCGTGAATCCATTTTCTGAACTGTTCAAATACATCAACCCATTCTTGAGAATTGATTGTAACCTTCTTTCCATCTTCAGAGAACACAGAAGCACCATTACTGAATGCAGCATCAATCATATTATCTGGTCCCCACATTGGTTCCCATCCATATTTATATTTTCCAGTTGCCTTGATTTTAGCAGCAGCATCTCCTAGATCCTGCCAAGTCTGAATGGATTCTGGATCAACTCCTGCATCTTTAAAAGCCTGTACATTGTAGTAAAGAACCTGTGTTGTACCATATGCTGGCAATGCGAACTGTTTTCCATCTTCATCTGTACCTTGATTATAGAAAGCCGCAATTAAATCATCTTTATTGAATGTAGAATCCTTTTCTGTATATGCATTTAGATCAGTTAGAAGATTTTTTTCATCTAATGTTCTAGCAGCAGATGGGTCAAGTAATACAAGATCTGGTGCTGCATTTCCTGCGATTGCTGCCTGAAGTTTCTGATATGTTTCAGAATAGTCAGCTTGTGTAACTGTCTTCACTTCATATTTATCTTGAGATTCGTTGTACTTATCTACAATATCCTGGATAACGCCTACAGCTGTCTTACCACCTGCATACCAAAATTCAACCGTTGTTTTCTCACCTGTTCCTGCTGCAGACTGATTTGAATTTGCTGCAGCGTTTGTTCCTGTGCAACCTGTTGTTAATAATAAACCTGCTAACGTTGCACTAATAAGTTTTCTGTTCATTTCTTTTCCTCCTGAAAACATGAATATATTAGGAGAACTATGTTAAACAACTAGACTTTAATTTGTTAAAAATATGAAAACTTTTCATTGAACAAAAAATTAAAACAAGTGAATCAAATCCACTTGTCTAAAAAAAGAAGTACATAGAATGGCATTTCTGTCACCATATGTACTTCCCAACCAGTCTTTCTAGTCGGTTCATAATATTTAATCCGCAGTGATACTTTTATCCCTTGAATATCCCTAAAGAAGCTTGCCATAATCTAATCAGCCTTTCAATTAGTGAAGATTTTGCTAAATTCAATATATGTATATTATATATATATATATATATATGAATTACGGAATCAGACTTATTTAATTTACAAATATGCAAGAATATTGATGAATGAAAATTTGCAGCAAAAAAGAGACCTTCTGAACCGAAATCCTATGAATATAATTAATGTTTTACCAGTGGTGCTACGCTAGGCATCAGATCCTATTCAAATTTACAAGGTCATGTATGATTGGCTATATATTTTTGTTTAATTTACAATAATAGCATTCTTTAATCAAGAATTGTATTATATTGATAGAATTATTCAACGTAATATTTCAATGTTCACACAAGTGTGTTGCTTTATTCATTGTATCTTTTGTTTTCTTTTATTACCTTTCAAATTATATATCAATCACATAATTCAAACTTATCATTTTTCTTTCATTACTTTTCAAGTTAAAGAAAATATATAAAAAATGGCCTTATTTCATGCCATTCTATTACCTTTCAAGTTTTATACTGACAGCAGGAGATACCGTTCCACTACATATAGATGTAGAATGCTCCACCCCTTATACCGTTTACTGGGAAGTACAACCAGAATTAAGCACTTATACAGGTGACTATGCACTGCGTTGTTTTGAACCATCTCAACAGGCGACATATTTTACCATTCCGCAAGATGCAAAACTTCATGATTCCTTTATTGTGCTTTGTACAGTATAATCTAACAGTCATATACCTATGACAAGATACGTTCAGATACGTATCCAAGTCATATCTACAGATGTAGACACGGCTGAAAACAACCTACTGAAAGGAATTTGATACTGATATGGTACTAATATTATCAAAACAAATACTGATTATGTTTACATTGATTGCTATAGGCTATCTGTTCTTCAAGAAAAATATGATTACAATTCAGGGAAGTGCAGACATGGGAAAAGTACTTTTGTACTTAGTCATTCCTGTAGTTATCGTGAATAGTTTCTGGATAGAAAGAACACAGGAAAAAACCATGGAATTACTCTATTCCATTCTTCTTTCCATTGTAGCTATGGGATTATCCATACTTATAGGCTATCTCTTCTTCGGAAAGAAAGATGGCATCTCCGCTTTCTCCAGTGCTTTCTCCAATGCAGGCTTTATTGGTATTCCTTTAGTTACTGCAGCTGTTGGTAATGAAGGTGCTTTCTTTGTAGCCATGATGATTGTCATGATTAACGCCTTACAATGGACAGTAGGTGTCTACATGATTTCCAAAGACAAAAACGCCATGAGTTTCAAAAAGATACTGACCAATCCTATTGTCATTTCTGTTGTCATTGGCCTATTTGTATACTTTCTGAATATTCCACAACCAGCTATCATCACTGATTTATTTTCCACCATCAAAGGCATTAACACTGCATTAGCCATGTTAGTATCTGGTACCTATCTTGCTAAATCTGATTTGCTAAAAATGTTAACAAGAAAAAATACCTACATTGTCAGTTTTGTAAGATTACTGGTGATTCCACTCATTATCTTAGGGGTATTCTATGTATTACCAATCGGCACTCTGGATATCAAATTAACTCTGGTTATTGCGGCCGCATGTCCTGTAGGCAGTAATGTAGCTATCTTTGCTCAGCAATACGATAAAAACTATACAGAAGCAGTAGAACATGTGTGTATGTCTACCTTATTATGTCTGTTCACTCTTCCATTACTCGTCAGCATCGCCACAATGATTCTGTAATCGAAAACGACAGCGTTTGATACATTCCTGGTCAAGTAGACAGCGAAAATACTCAAAATCTCATCAAGTTATTCAGAACTCAATCTAAACCTAACAGATTGAGTTCTTTTTTTAGCTCATTAAATGTATTATCTCGTTTTCTCTGTCCGTTTTCATTGACTATCAACTGTTATTTGACGCTTACTTTAAAAAGAACGTTATTTTTCGAAAACAACAATTAATTACTCTCTTCGTCATAGAACACTCCTCTTGAACATAATTTTTTCTTTAGATACATGATAAGAGGAGTTTTTGAAGATTCCATAAAGATTTGAAAAATGGACGGACATAAAAGACGTCCATT
>OLQX01000519.1_pt1 | contig 44651 bp, 39 predicted proteins | sample 1672581 | NCBI WGS metagenome assembly OLQX01 (sample SAMEA3136701, study PRJEB25190) | human gut metagenome | reverse complement strand
AAAATATAAAAATAACGGAGGTATGAAAAATGGAACTTAAAGAAAAAATCACACTCGATATGCTCACAAAGGACAGCGTGTCGGTACTCAGGCAGCAGTTTTTGACCTTTAACGGTGAAGAAATGCAGGTAGGTGGAAACATCCGCAATGCATATATGAACGACGAATCCGGCAGAGAACAGTTGAGAAAGGTTCTCTCTGACGAATACTTCAACGCCGTTATGGCAGTATGGCAGTGAATGATTCAAATTGAAAGTTGAAAATTGAAAATTGCGGTCGGCGGTGTGCCACCGCAGTCTATTCGAGAAGACAGTCGGATAAAGAAATTGCATCAGATACCCGAGTAAGGTTCTGATGCAATCTTTGTTCATATCAAAAATTTGTCAGTAGCGCCGAACCGTGTTCGCCATAAATAAACAGTAAATTTCATATTAACAAAACAGTCGGGAAGACATTGCATTTTATTTTGCAAACTGTCTTCCCGACATTAATTTTCCATTTTCAATTTTCAATTTTACATTAATTAAACCTTTCGCTCGGGCATAATATGTTTTTTACATTACAAACTGTCTTCACGAACATAAAAAGTCGGCGCGCCGTTTACGGCTTTTCGCCTGTCAAAAATTCAATACTTCTTTCAATTGAATCCTTGGAGCTTCCCCAATCTTTACCGTGGTTGCGGTAATCAAACATTGAGCAGAAATATGTGATATCTTCTTTAAGCGACAGCAGATATTTTTTTGTAAGACCTGCTGTTTCGGCATAGAACTGCGGTAAAAGCTTTGACGGCAGCTTGCTCTTTTGGGTTGCAACATTCATAATAAAATCGTAGTGTTTAAAGCAGATAAACGGCTGTTCGTTGTACAGCTTATAAAACTCCTCTCCCTTTGCCCACTCAACAAAAATCGTGTCGCAAAAATGGTGCATATCCCACTCGATTCTGTCGCATACATAACACGAATCAAGTCGCTTTTTAATGACTTCAAGCTGTTTCTTATCAGGCTTGCCCTTCAGCTTTTTCGGCACATCGTTATCAATAATTTCCTGAAGATGACTTTCAAGAATAAGCGCATTCGGCAATTTTTGTCCTTTTTCAAACATCTGCGAAAAATGGCGGTGACAAAAGCCTTTTTTGTTGGTTTCAATCCTGATATTAGGCTCCATCATTGCATCGCCCGTAATGAATTTTACATACTGCTCCTCAAGCATACTCTCCATTCGGCAAAACGGACAACCGCATTTCGGCATAAATATATCGTTAATCGGAATTGTGCAGATAGTTTCTTTCACAATAATCCTCCTTTTGAGTTAATGTAGTGGTTATAACACACCGTTTTCATCATATCAAAACATATGTGTTTAAACAAAATATTTCATCAAGGCTTGCGTTCAATGAGTTCCTGTCTGAAATACAGTCGGGACTGAAATCTGTTTTACAAACAAACTATCTTCCCGACATTCATTTTCCATTTTCAATTTTCCATTTTCAATTTTAAATAAAGTATATCATAATTTTCCCGAATGTGATATACTTTATTAAGAAAATTTCGGCGGTGAAAATCATGGAATGTATTGAACTCGACAACAAAATCAAAATAACCGATGTGCATGACCTTGACCTTGCGCAGACTCTCGACTGCGGTCAGAGCTTTCGTTGGAAACCGCAGGACGACGGTTCTTTTCACGGTGTTGCCTACGGCAAAAGCGTAACCGTCAGCCTTGACAAAACGGATATGTACATTGAAAATGCAACGGCTGACGATTTCAAAAACATCTGGTACAGCTACTTTGACTTTTCGCTTGATTACGGAAAAATCCGTGAAGAAATCAGCACAATACATCCCGTTCTGAACGAGGCGGCAAAGTACGCCCCGGGTATAAGGATTTTAAGGCAAGAGCCTTTTGAGGCACTCTGCACATTCATCATTTCGCAGAACAACAATATAAAGCGAATCAAGGGGATTGTTGAGCGTTTGTGTGAAAACTTCGGCACACGGCTTGATGACGGAGAATTTGCGTTCCCGACAGCCGAAACACTTGCAAAACTTTCGTCCGATGACCTTGCACCGCTGAGAGCAGGATTTCGCAACCGTTACATTATTGATGCGGCGCAAAAGGTTACAAACGGCGAGGTGAATCTTGACAGCTGTTTCACGCTTGACTATGAAGATGCAAGAGCGGAGCTTATGAAAATTACGGGCGTCGGCAAAAAGGTTGCCGACTGCACACTTCTTTTCGGTATGCACAGAATTGAGGCTTTTCCGACTGATGTGTGGATGAAACGGGCAATGGAAAAGCTGTTCCCAAATATGAACGGTGACGATTTCGGTCAGTACGCAGGCATCGCCCAGCAGTACATTTTTCACTACAGCCGAATGCACCCGGAACTGTTTTAACGGTGTGTCACCGTAATGTTAAGGTTTAATTGTAGAGGTGGTCAGTGACCGCCAATCGAAACGATTGCAAAATCAGTTCGACCGTGCATTGTCACAATTTTATTGCGGCATCTATTATTGATTTGGTTTTACAACCAAATCAAATGGCGATCGCTGATCGCCGCTACGGTATATCGGTAAATCACATATAAAAAAACAGTCGGGAAGACAATGTTTTGCATTTTGCAAACTGTCTTCCCGACTATAATTTTCCATTTTCAATTTTCAAATTTCAATTTGAATTATTTGGCTTTTTTCGCTGAACTGTCAAAAAGCAATACAAGAGTTGCGTTATCGGCTTTACCTGTTTCTTTAAGACCGTTGTTTTTCTGGAATTTCTTAACAGCCTCGGCTGTTACTTCGCCATAGTAACCTGTCACATTGTCCTTGTCGGCAATGTAACCGATGTTATAAAGGCGGAGCTGCATAGCCTTTACCGTGTCATTTTCATCTTCCTGCTTGAGTGAAAGGTCTGATGTAATGGTAAGATTATACTTATCGGCAACCGACTTTGAATCGCTTGCAGTTGTTGTTGCCTGAGTTGCGGTTGTTGCGTCAGTCTTTGACGCTGTCGCATCCTGAGCCTTTGTTGTGTCTGTTGCAGACTTTGGCTTGAGGTCGGGATACATAAAGTAAACCATTTTTTCAAGCGCTTCCAGAGCAGTATTGCCGGGTCTTGACATTTCTTCAAGCGAAACCTCAAGAATTTTGCCTGTCTTGACTGCGCCAAGACTTGCGAGTGTTGTATCGCCCTTAATTTTATCAAGAGTAGCTTTGTCTGCATAGAAGATAAAGTTCGGATTTGCAATCTTGAGAGTTGCAACATCAACATTGTTGTCGCTGATGTTTACTGCGGCATTAACCGCCCCCGTATAGCCGAGGAGCATATCGCCGTATGTTCCGCTTGTCATCATCTTGAGCCTGTCGTCTTCTGTATAGAGATAACAAACCGTATCAAGAATGCCGGAATTTCTGTTATTAACCTGCTGTTTGTAGTTGTTCATCTTATCAAGCAATTCATTGTAGGTATCTTCACCCTTCTTTGCGCCCGTTTTTGTGCCACCGCAAATTTTGCCGATTGTCACATAGTTTGTTTCAACCTGCTTGGGAGTGTCACCGTGTGACATTGTGACAACCTGAATACCCTTGTCCTGAAGCTTCTTCTTTGCGTCCTCATTTATTGACTGACCTGCAAACACAAGGTTTGTGCCGGAATTGATAATTTTGTCGGTATCGGGATTTTCATATGAACCGACGCTCGGGGCAACTGCGATTGACTGCTGGTCAACCTCATCACTTCTGCCCACAATATATCTGTCATAGCCTGTTGCGATGAGGATATCGGCTGTCGGCGCATCAAGAACAACAATGTTCTTTGGCTGACTTTCTATCGTGATGTTTGCCACCTCAACAGGATATTCTCCGTCAGAACAACCGCTGAAAAGCGCAACTGCCGAAAGCATTGTCACAACTGCAAGAGCAATTGAAATTATTTTTGTTTTCATAACTAACCTCCGATTAATCAGCAAAACAGCGATTCAACATACTGTCTTGCACATCTTGGCGAACGACCGCCTCTTGAAAGTGCAAACTGCTCAGCGCCGAGTGCAAGCTCTTCGTGAGTCATCTTGACGCCTCTCTGCTCTGCAAGAGAATATACAATTTCAAGAAAATCATTCTTTGAAGGAATTGTGTAGCAGACTGCAAGACCGAAACGGTCCGAAAGCGAAAGACTTTCCTGCATATTGTCACGAACATTGATATCATCAACAGTATGCGTTCTGTCGGAAATGCTTTCCTTAACAAGGTGTCTGCGATTTGATGTTGCATAAATCAACGCATTATCGGGACGAGCCGCAAGTCCGCCCTCAAGCACAGCTTTAAGGGTTGTATAGCTCTGATCCTGATGCTGGAACGAAAGATCATCAATAAATATAATGAATTTAAGCGGAAGAGCGGCAATTTTGTCAACAAGAAGCGGAAAGTCAATGAGCCTGTCCTTAGGCATTTCAACAATGCGGAGTCCGTCCTTGCGGAACTCGTTTGCAATCGCCTTGACTGTTGAGCTTTTACCTGTACCCTTATCACCGTAAAGCAGACAGTTGTTACAGCTCTTGCCCTGAATAAATGAAAGTGTGTTGTTTACAACCTGACTTCTCTGACGCTCATATCCCGTAAATGTATCCATATCAATCTTGTCCGGATGCTCAACAGGCTGAATGTCACCGTCACGCCAGATGAACGCCTTGTAACGGGCAAACATTCCGCAACCGTTTTCCTTGTAATAAGCAGAAAGCTTGTCAAGTGAACCGTCAAATCCGTCAAAGCACGGAGCGCACTTGCCTGTCTGCCACTTTGGAAGAATCGGAATAAGCTCCTTGATTTCATCGGCATAGGTATATGACTCAAGCACTTCATCGGAAGTAAGCTTTGCGGCTGTTAAAATAGCGTCGCAGTCTGTCTTAACGGCAGAAACAACATTTTCGGGTAACTCGCCCTGTTTGCCGGCTGTTGCGGCACGGGCAAAACAGTTATCGTCAAAAAGAGCCGTTTCGCTGATTGCAAATGCGAACTTATCCGCACAACCTCTTTCGCAAAGCATTGAGCAAAGCTTGCCGTATGCACCGAGAAATTCCTCAGGCTTTTTGTCGAGCGAAAGCAAAAGTTCATAAAAGGCTTTCGGAACGCTTCTGTTCATTATACCTCTGAATACAGAGAGTGACGACAAAAGCATTTTACACTTATTTACATTATTCATTCTAAACATCCCAATCTGTTCTAATCTATTTAATTGTACACATTTTTATCCGTTTAGTCAATAATTTACGGCAAACAACGGCATCCTATTTTTTACGCTTTAACAAGCCAAAATATGTATAATTTTTCACCGCATCAAGTATATATTGGGTTCAATGACGGTTAAAACGGCGGTAAATCAGGATAAATACGGGTTTTTCAGGGCTTTAAAAGAATTTTTAAATTTTTTTTAAAAAAAGTGTTGACATTTGGTGCAGCCCGTAGTATAATCAATACTGTTCTCAAGAGAGAAACAAAAGTTAATAAGTTGGTGTTGATGACGCTGAGGGTCCACCTGTTCCCATACCGAACACAGAAGTTAAGCTCAGTGGTGCCGAAGATACTTGGCTGGTGACGGCCCGGAAAAATAGGGAGATGCCAACATATAAAGTGTCCACCCAGTAGGGTGGGCGTTTTTTTATACTTTTTTTGCTTTGCAAACCCGTAGGGGCGTTCATTGCGAAAACAATTACAATGCCATATACACTAATTGGAGTATCTATATGTTTAATATAACCGAACTTTTAAAAGATGAAATATCCGTGTGGGAACGACTGAAAAATTGCGGAAAGCCTGTTGTGCTTTACGGAATGGGTGACGGTGCGGACAAGGTTCTTGCCGCATTTGACCGATACGGAATCAAAGCGTCTGCCGTTATTGCAAGTGATGATTTTGTGCGTGGGCAGAAATTCCACGATTTCACGGTGAAGAAGCTTTCCGATGTTGAAACCGAATTCGGCGACATTATAATCGCCCTCTGCTTTGCAAGCCAGCTCCCTGATGTTATGGAACACATAACGAAAATTTCCGAAAAGCACGAAACGCTTGTCCCCTCCGTTCCTGTTTTTGGAAACAAACTTTTTGACAATGATTTTATTACCGAAAATAAAGAGCAAATTGAAAGTGCATACAGTCTGCTTGCCGATGACCTTTCAAAAAAGGTTTACGAAAACATTCTGAAATTCTACTACACAGGCAGAATTGACCTCCTCCCCCATGTCACAACCGACAAGGACGAGGCTTTCGGCAATATTCTGAATCTCAGTGAAAACGAAAGCTATGTTGACCTCGGCGCATACAACGGCGACACGATTGACGAATTTCTGCACTACACAAACGGCAAGTACAAGCGTATAATCGCATTTGAACCTAACGCAAAGAATTTTGAAAAGCTGAAACTTCATTGCAAGGGCATGGCGAATGTGTCGCTTTGGCAACTCGGCTCATACAGTAAAAACACGGAGCTTATATTCAACAACAAGGCCGGTCGCAACAGCGCAATTGCCGACAAGGGCGTTGCAACAAAGGTTGCGACAGTCGATACGATTCTCTGCGGAATGGCGGCAGGCTACATTAAAGCCGATGTCGAGGGGGCGGATATGGAAACCCTTATCGGTATGCAGAAAACAATGGAAAATTGCAAACCAAAGCTGAATTTTTCGGCATACCACAGATTTGAGGATATTTTCCGCCTTGCACTATACATTCACAGCGTGAATCCCGACTACAAAATTTTTCTCCGCCATCACCCATATATTCCGGCATGGGATACGAATTTATATTGTATATAATTTGCCGACGGCAAGTCGCCGTACGGGTTTTATACAAAACAAAAATGCATCAGACCTTTTTCGGGATCTGATGCATTTTTTAATAATTTCAGTTATGTCTTATTATTCGCTTACGAACAAGTGACGAACACCGCTAAATTATAATCAATGATTATTTTTTAGTTACTTTAAGTGCTCCTGTTGTCTTGTTGAAGCTGAATGTATATGTACCGCCTGATGCGATAAGTGTTACATTAGATGTGTAAGAGCTCTTGAGGTTCTTTGTACCGCTGTCAACAATCTTTGAACCGATTGTGTATGCTGTACCGTAGTTATAAACCTTGAATGAGTATGTACCCTCACTAAGCTTTACTGTACCCTTTGCAACATTGCTCTCGCCGCCCTTGTCATCAAGTACGAGGTTGATGTCGCCCGATACATGAACATCATCAGCTTTCTCATCCTTTGTAGGAACATAACCTACAACGAGTTTCTTTGTTTTTGTGTTGAGTGTGAATGTGTATGTACCGCCTGTTGCGTTGAGTGTTAGGTAGCTTGAATACTTGCTGTTGAGTGAAAGTGAATTTCCGTTTGTTGTGTTGTTGATTACTTTGCTGTAACCGTAAACCACATTATCTGCAGAAAGCTTGAACTTGTATGTGCCTGCTGCAAGATATGTTGAACCAACTGCGATAGTTCTGCCTTTTACAGGCGAAAGAATTGTGTTGAGGTCACCGATGAGGTAATCATTCGGGAGGTTCTTGTCATACTTAACAACGAGTGTGTTTGTCTTTGTGTTAAACTGGAATGTGTATGTACCGCCTGTTGCAACGAGTGTTGTGCTGCTCTTGAACTTCTTGTTGAATGTAAGACCCTTTGTTGTGTCTGTAAATGTCTTAGAGTAACCGAGAAGTGTGCCATAGTTATCAATCTTGAATGTGTATGTACCCTTCTGAAGAGCGATTTTTCCGCCTACTTTATCTGTACCGATTGATGTAAGCTTGAGCTTGATGTTGTCGCCGTATACATAGTAGCCGTCTGTAGGAACATCCGAAGGAGCAACTGTTGTCGGCTGTGTTGCCGGCTGTGTTGCTGTTGTGGGCTGTGTTGTCGGCTGTGTTACAGTTGTAGGCTGTGTTGCTGTTGTGGGCTGTGTTGCTGTTGTAGGCTGAGGAGCTGTTGTTGGCTCTTCGTCCTGAACGAGAACTGCCTTTGCAGTAAATGCAGCACCTGCTACTTTGTTAGCACTATTGTCAATATAACCGATGTCCTTCTTTTCGCTTTCGAAGAGCTCATCATATGTATCAGCCTCTGTACCTGTAAGATAATCAACATTGAGATTTACTGTTGTGTCACCGTTGCCTACAACATCAAATGTAAATGTGCAATAAACATTCTCTGACTTGAAGTTGAAAAGATCAAGGCTTGAGCAGGTGAAGAGAACCTTATTTGTAAGGCTTGGATTCCAAACGATGCTTCTCTGGAATACAGGGAAAACCTTTTCCCTTGTATTTGTTGATGCAAGCTTGAGAACCTTGCTGTCGTATGTAAGACTGCTCTGTGCATTAACGATCATGTGATCTGCCTTGAGAAGGTAAGTGACAACAACCTGCTTTGTCTGTGCATTGTAATCATACGAAACAGGATCTGTCACATTTGATGTAACATTGATCTTGTTGCCTGCACTTGTTTCTTCGCTTGTTTCGGCAGCACTTGCTGAGAAAGGCAGAGCTGTGAACATGCACAGCACCATCATTACCGCAAGAACCACAGAAAGCTTTTTCTGAATTTTTTTCATACTTGCTGCTCCTTTAATAAAATAAAATTACCGTTCGCCACAGTTTTGTGGCAATACTTCTAAGCTTCGGAAACTTTAACAGTACAAAATTTCCGAGGACATTTAGATTATAGCACATTTAAGTTGTTCGGGCAATGAATCTGTTATTCTTTTAACGGAAATGTTTTAGCTAAAAATCTGTGCAAAATAACGGTGAAATTGTTGCATTGTACAAATTTTCGTGCTTATTATTGTGTATATTGCCTTTTTATCGACAGTTTTTACATATATTGACAATTACAATATAAGAAATTTCAGTGTTTTACACCTGTTCATTTCATATAAAAAACAAAAGCCCGAATTCGAGAAATATCGGATTCGGACTTGCTTATTATCAGAATTTATCAGAATGATTTAAAAAGCTCAATTGCTTTTGCGGGATCTGCGGCTCTGAAAACGGCCGTTCCCGCAACGCACACATCAACACCTGCCTCTGATGCCTGCTCAATGGTATCTCTGCCGATTCCGCCGTCAGCCTCAATAAGGATATTGTTCAGACCTCTGCGTTGGCATTCCCTCTTGATTTCCTTAACCTTCGGCATCATCTCGGGCATAAAGCTCTGTCCGCCAAAGCCCGGTTCAACCGTCATAACAAGTACAAGGTCAAGCTTTTCAAGATACGGAAATACTGTCCAGGCAGGAGTGTTTGGCTTTAGAACAAGTCCGGGTTTGATTCCTCTTGACTTGATTTTCGCAATTGTATCATCAATGTCAGAGTCGCATTCAACATGGAAGGTGATGATATCCGCACCTGCATCGGCAAAATCGTCAATATATTTAAGCGGATCGCTTATCATAAGGTGAACATCAAACGGGCGGTTTGAGAACTTCCTTACCGCCTTGATTACGGGAGCGCCAAAGGTTATGTTCGGAACAAAGTGACCGTCCATAACATCAAGATGCATCCAATCGGCACCCGCCAGATCCATTCTTTCAATTTCTTCACCCATTTTTGAAAAGTCACAAGACAAAAGTGACGGAGCTATTTTCATATTTTACATCCTTTCCTACGGTTTTTGGACAGCCGGAGCAAAAACAGCGGCGGCGCCCCAGAACAACGCATAAATCAATACTTCAAGCGAACCCATAACCTGTACGCCGGCATAAAGCGAAAGTGTTGACGCAACGAGCAATCCGAAAATTACGGCAATCAGCTGAATTATGATTGAAAGCGAAATATTGTGCTTGATTTTTACGCAACCCGTAACTGCACGGGCAAGCGATGCGGCTTTGCCGTTTGTAATGAGATATGAACGGGAGGTTTCCTCAACCGTATCCTCAGCCTCCCTGAGAACATTTCCGAGTCCTGTCGGAAGCACCTTGATACTGCGGTAGAACAAATCGTAGAGTTTTGCAACAAGGTCATTTGTAACATTATAATCGGTTGTTCTGATGAGAAAGCTTATGCCGTTGGTTTCGGCTCTCTGCATTTCAGCCTTGAGCTGAGCGTCGGGAGTGTATCTTGTAACAAACATTGCAACAAGTCTGCCTGCTCTTGACAGATATGTAACCTGTCTGCCCTGAGAAGTATATTTCTCCTCATATTCCATATTCGGAACTTCCACGCTGTACTTTTCCATAAGCGTGCGTGAACCCACAAGGATTCTTTCGCTCTTAATCCATCCCACAAGTCCGATTTCATCCTCATAAAGAACGCTTTCAACCTCGGGAAGTGTTTCCTCGGTTTCTGCAACTACCGAATCAAAAGCATTTGCAATCGGATTCTGAGCCTCTTTAAGAATTGCAATTCCGCAGAGAAGAGATTCATCAATGCCGTAATCCTCAAAGGTTTTGATGCCCTCAAGCGAGATTGACTCGGCAGGGAACAATTCATTTGCATCTATCATTATAGCCGTACTGTCGCAGAACTGCTTTACCGACGGATAACCCGAAAGCATTGAGCCGTAGGAGAGCAGAGTTTTGCAGAGCTTTCTCACGGGGGCATTAACAGAAAGAAGTGTTGCCACAGGCACAGACACAGCAGTGATAAGTGCAAATGCATTCAAAGCGTCTGCAAATGACAGCTTAACAACACCGTACATTACCGCAATAATTATTGATGCAATTGTTGTTATCGGGGCAAGCTTTGACGCCAAATCCTCGCTCGGATCGGGTGCATAAGATATTTTGAGAAAGTTTGACGGAAATTCGGTCTTATGCTGATAGGCAATTATCGGACGATCGGCGGCAGTACCGCTCATCATCTGCATTGCAACAGACTCGTTATTGTAAATTTTTGACGCATATTTCTGTCCCTTTGACGAAACAAACTTAAAATTGTCCTTTACACGAAGAACCATATAAAGCTTTCCCACATTATTTGCAAAGAACGCAAGCATAGGAATTACCGTGTAGTAGTTCACATGAAATCCGTTCAAATCGCCAAGGCAGAAGAATGACACAATTATCTGAACCATTCCTGCCGCACCTGCAACGGCAACGGCTGTATCGGAATTACCTTTGATATGCACAAGCGGCGAAAGTCCGCTGAGCATTGCCACACGGTTCAGCACAAGCGACGCCGCCATAAGAATAAACAGCAAAATTGCGTATGCCGCCGGTGCAAAAGGAACTGCCGAACATATTGCACTCGGAAAAATTCTTGTAACGATTGTGAGAACAACCACAACTGCGGCAATTATTCCCGACAACAGACTTCTCATAAAGAGCTTTCTTATATTATGATTCAGCTCATAGAGAATACTTTTTTCGTCCTCCTCGCCTGTATAATCCTCAACAGGCTTTGAATTTTCCTCTTTTACGGTATCGTTATCGTCGGATTCATCCTTTGAAAAGATTCCGACAAGGGCAGAAATAACCTTTTCGCCTATAGGGCGGTTATCCTTATGCTTTTCCTCGGTCGGGGCAATCTCCTCATCAACAATTGTCGGCTCGGGACGAAGCACATGAGCGATTACCGAAGGATTCTTTGAACGCACATACTCCTCATACTCATTCGCTACAGCCTCGGAAAATCTGCCTGCCTTGACATTGAGAATATTTCTTGGTTCATCGGGACGATACACGGGAACTTTTGCAACCACCTTGCGAGGCGGTTTTTCGGTATTCGGAAACTGATGAACGGGAGTCTGCGAAGCCTCTTTCTTTTCTTTGGTTTCGGTCTTTTCCTTTGGCTTATCCTCGGGAATGTCGATATCTATGGTATGGTAGCTTTTAATTTCAGCCTCGTCACGAAACTGGTCAACCTCTCCGAGCACTTCGCCCGAAAATTCTGTATTTTCATCATACTCAGGTGTGAGGGTAACTATTTTATTTTCTTCCTCGGCGGCTTTTTTCTTTGCCTCCTCATACTCACGCTTGGCTTTTTCGGCTTTTTCCGCAGCCTTTTTTTCAGCCTCTGCTTTAAGCTGTTCGGGAGTTACAAGGTCATCGTCATTTCCGTCCATTATAAGCTCTGCCTGCATTGTGGCGGCAGTCTTATCCCCAACTATTGAGTTTGAAGTATCAGGTTCGGATTCATCAAGCGGATTTGTATTTTTTAACCTCGGCTTTTTATCGGCATTGCTGAAAATCTCTTCAATCTTCGGCTTTGCACGGTATTTCTGTGCCGTCTGCTCCATTCGTTCCTGATCGGCAAGATAGTGGGTTTCTTCGAGTATGCTCTCGATTTCAAGCTCTTTAAGCCTGTCCTTGTCCATATCAGCCAAAGCATTCACTCCTTTTTATTTACTCTCGGGCAGATAGTTAGATTTATCGGAAACTATGCCGCCCGAGCGGTACTCTCTGTTTTTACAATCTTTGACATTTAAACACACAACTTTGATAACATCAAATGATTTTATTTAAACATAATATTTCATCAATGCGGGCGTCCAATGAACTCCCGTCTGAAATATAGTCGCAATGCGTTGTGCATAAATGCACTGCCTTTAGGGCGTTACTGTTTGGGTACAAATTTTACTCAAGGTCAATTTTGCCAATCCCTAAATAATAAATATGTACTTGTTGACTGCGTTTGTTGTTCTCTTTTTCTGCTTCGCAAATTTCAATTTTATCAATCAAGTCAATTAACACATTTCTTGAAAGCTCTTGAATTGGAACTTTGTACATTTCAAGTTTTCTCAAAAATTCACAAATCTTTTTTGACTGAGAATCAATGTTGACCTTAATACGAGATTGGTTAATTACTGTTTGATTGAGATTTGCTTGTTCACGCAAAAACTCATTTTCGAGCTTTTTAAAAGTTTCAAGAGTGATATTTCCTCGCACTTTATCTTCATACAAGTTTTTTAATATTGCGTCAATCTCAGAAATGCGGGTTTGGGCATTTTTTAGATTTTTAACACTTGCACATTGTGCCGTTTTGGCATCAGTATGCATTTTTGCTTTTGCAAACTCAACAACTTTTGTCTTATTAGCTATAAGTTTGTTAATTTCGCTTTTAACACAATCTGATAACCTGTTTTCGTTGATATAATGTGATGAACAACCTTGTACTTTTCGAGCGGTTGAGCAAGTGTAGGAAGTTGAACCTTTATAGCGTCGCTGTGCATACATTCGATTTTTACAATCTGCACAACGCAGAAAATCCGAAAATAGAACAGGTTCGCTGTAAGAGTGTCTTACCGGTTTTTTGCTCAAACGCAATTTTTGTGCTTCTGCAAAAATTTCTCGACTTATAATAGGGTCTTGTTTATCTGGAAATATTACAAGATTATCAACATCTGAACGCTTAAAGTTAATCATATCTCCGCAATAATCCTGACAAGTCAAGATATGTGCTACGGAATCTTTCGACCAACGATATGGATTTCTCGTTTTATCAGATATTTGCAAACCGGTTAAAGAAGGAATCTTAACTTTGTTTGCAAAAAGATAATTTGCGATACTTGCCGGACCGTAACCTTTTAAATATAAATCGAAAATTTTGCGAACAACGATCGCAGCCGGCTCATCAATTATCCAATCTCCATTTTCGGCTTTTTTGTAGCCGTAAATTGGTCTTGTGGATAATCTTTTGCCCGCGTTGCCTTTGCTCTTAATTACAGCTCGTTGTTTTCGTGACAAGTCTTTTGCATACCACTCATTCATAATATTTTTAAATGGGATAAAATCGTTGATTTCATCTTTTGCAGATGTATCAAGATTGTCAGAAACCGAAATAAATCTAACTCCTTTTGATGGAAACAATATTTCTGTGTAATATCCAACTTTAAGATAATTTCTTCCGAATCGTGATAAGTCCTTAACGATTATTGTTTTGACTAAATCATTTTCAACATCAGATAACAGTCTTTTAAAGTCAGGTCTATCGAAATTTGTTCCGGTGAAGCCATCATCGACATACACTTCTGTTGGAGTTAAACTATTTTTAAGAGCATAGTCTTGTAGGATTTGTTTTTGATGTATTATGCTGTTGCTGTCCCCTTTTAGCTCGTCATCAGACGATAAGCGACAGTACAGGGCAGTAAATCGTATGTTTTGCTTGTTTTCCTGCATATGTGGATCTCCTTACGGCACTTTTTACGCAGGCAACAATTGATTACCTCCATAATAACATCTAAAAAAATCAAGTCAAGACTTCGTGAGGATTTTATCCTCTTAAATATATTCCGCAAAATTTGCGGTTTGTCACCCTAAATAAGTAAAAAAATCAAAAGAATTTTCAAAACTCAGAATATTGCTCTAAAAGTGTGCGTAATTTGCGTAAAATTCGGCATAACTTGTTATAATAAGCACCTTTGGACAGATTATGCTTTTCGCCGAGTTCCTCATATGTTTTTCGCTTAACATCATTGTAAAAAAAGCATTCTTCAATAATTTGCCTTTCAATTACAGGTAGGCTGTCTAAAGCTTCCGTAAGAGCGTTGTGCAAGTATCTTTGATATAGTATGTTATCAATATCTGCCTTCTCGTCTTTTAAAGCTTTGACCTTATCATTCGCAAACTCGTCCAAAGATATTATTCTTTTGCAATTGTTTTGCCGATAGTATTTTTCGTAAAGCAAATAATGTTCTTGTCGCCAAGATTTACGCTTATGAGCTTTAAGTAATATGAGTTGTTTTTGCTCATCAGGGTAATGATTTCCGTCATTCACTAAAAGAACACTCCATTCTTTTAGCGAACGAACAGACAACTATTGATATATCTATACTATCACAATATATTTGCAATTACAAGATTTTTCTTTTCAAAAGAAAAATCTTTTTTTTATTCTCAAAAAAGAGTGACAAATAGTCTTTTTTGCGGAATATATATAGGGGGATTTTACAAAATTCGCTGATTTGTCAAAATATACCCGATTCTATAATAGCAAGCACTGCGGTGTGTGGACACAAAGTCCACAAATCGCCAATTTTTCAAATCGTTCCGATTTTGAAAAATTGCTTGTTAAGGGATACCCCTAAAACCCCGTCTTTTAAGATTTTTATAATAAGCAGGAAGGTTATTTTATGAATAACAAGAATACAAGAAAAACAACAATTAAATTTAGAGTAAACGAACAGGAGTTGAAAATAATTGAAAAAAGGGCTACATTGACTAATGAAAAATCATTAAGTTCATATTTGCGAAAAATGGCACTTTCGGGAATGATTGTAAATGTGAATTTTACAGAATTTGCGGATTTAAAAAAGGAGTTAACTGCAATTGGTGCTAATGTGAACCAAATTGCAAGGCGAATAAATTCAACAAATCGTTTTTATGATGATGATGTTAATTACATAAAAGAGGTAAATGAAAAAATATGGCAGTCACTAAACTCGGTTCAATCAAAACTACGCTCTCTGTAGCTGTTGACTACATCTTAAATCCTGAAAAAACCGATAACAAAAAGTATGTGTATTGTTTCGGTTGTATGGATGACGGTAAGAAAGCTGAAAAAGAATTTCTGTCTGTTCGAAGTTTTGGAACAGGCAAAGGAAGTGTACTTGCACAACACATCAAACAGTCGTTTAAAGGACAGGAAGTTACTCCTGAACAAGCACTTGAAATTGGCATAAAGACTGCTGAGCGATTACTTGAAAACAAGTATCAATACATTGTTGCAACACACATAGATAAGGGAAATATTCATAACCATATTATTTTTAATAATGTCGATTTTGTGAATTTCAGAACCTTTGAATGGCAGAAAAACCGTGGCGGAAAATCGTGGGAGAAATTAAGAAACATAAACGATGATTTATGCAGAGAATACAATTTATCAATAATTGAAAATCCAAAAAATCAAGGTAAATGCTACTATGAATGGCAGCAGGATTATTTAGGTAAGTCTTGGAAATCGAAATTAAGGTATTTGATAGATGAAACCATAATGCAATCTACAAGTTTTGAGGATTTTCTTAATAAACTTGCAGGATGTAATATTGAGTATAAATATACACCTGAGAATGTTATTAAGATTAAATTTAAATTACAAGGGCAACAGCGATTTTCAAGAGGTCGCACTCTCGGTTGGTATTATGACGAACCTCAATTACGCAAACGAATTGAACAGTATCAACTGCTTAAAACAGGTGTATCCGGAAAATCCTATAAAACAAAAATCATAGATACATCTGCTGAAATATTTCAAAATTCAAAAGGCTTGTTGCATTGGGCAAATATTAAAAATATGCAAGAGGCAGCCGATGCAATAAATTTACTTACATCCGAAAATTATCAAAAATTAGAAAGTTCAGCAACAAATAAATATAACGAACGGATGGTTATTGTGTCACAACTGAATGCTAAACAACATCAAATTGATGAGTTATCAGATACAATAAAGCTCATCAGGACATACGAAAAATACAAACCAATACACAAAAAATATTTATCCCATAAAGATAAAAAACAATTCAAAAAAGAAAACATCACCGCACTGAAAAAGTACGATGATGCCGTAAAAAACTTATTAACTTTATATCCGGACAGAAAATTACCACCTTTAGACAAGCTGGAGGATGAAAAGAAAAATCTGATTGATGAAGTGCGAAAAATGAATGAACGCTACAAGCAAATTGTAGCCGAATTAAAAGAAATTGAATTTGCTCGTCAGAGCATTGATGATTATCTAAACAATCAAAAAAAGTCGCACAGTCAGGATTTACAATAGTGTATTACTCTCGGTATCTTCTTTATCGAGCTGTTCCATAAACAACTGCATCGCCATATTATATGCCTTGTTAAGTGTCAGATTTTTACTTTTTACCCAATCCTGTAATTTCACCTTCTCGCCCTTCGGCACATAGATATGAATTGTGTCATATGATAGGTTTGGATTTTGAAAGGTGGTTTTCTTATATACTCTTTTTTTTGCACATTCTTCGCAAACTTTTTGATTTCCGGTTTTCAGTACAAAGGTTTTTCCGCATTGAGGACAAATTTGTTCAGAACCGATTTGTCTTGCTGTACCGGATTTCAATTTATCTTTGTGAGCCTGTACTCGCTCAACCTGTTTCTTGTCACGGCAGTATGTACAATACTTAGCGTGATTAGCATAGGAGTGGAATTTTCCCCCACACATTTCACAAGTGAATTCTTTTAGTTTTCTCATATTATCACTCCGTTTTTATATTTAACGATACTACTATAAGTTTATCAGATATAACTTGATTGTCAATATGTGAGGGCAAAATAAAAAACAAATTTAAAAAGCAAAAACTTATGCTTGACAGTAGCACTATACTGATGTATAATAAAGCCATAAAAATTAAAATAAAATCAAGGGGGTAATAAAATGACAATTGTACGAGTAGTTGAATATACAGACCTTGACGGTGAGAACCACACGAAAGACTTTGAAAACGCAAGCGATGCAGTAAGATTTTTTATGATGGTTACATCTGAAAGGCTCGTAAAAAAAGCTGCGTTATATGACAAAGTAATTGAAAATTAACTTGTGCCCCAACGGGGCAGAAGTTGCAAAACACAAATATTTTTAAAGGAGTTAAAATTATGATTCACACAAAGGAAACAAACAAAGCTCTGTGCAATGTAGTGTTAGCTGTTAACAGTATTTACAGTAATGAAGCAGAGTATTTGCACCTTGTCTTTTGGAACAAGACGGCTGAAAATCTTTGCAAATATAAAGGCAAGGGTGATTTGATTGCTGTTACAGGCTACCTTAAAACGAGGAGCTACATAGACAAAGAGAATATTGTCAGAAATATTGTAGAAGTCATTGTTGAACAAGTTGACTATCTCGGTTACACCAAAAGAGGAGTTGACAAAAGCGAACCAATACCGAAGCTTGACCCTGACCACAAGAAACAGGAAGAGTATCAGATGATACACGATGCACTGTGTGCTGACGAAGACTTACCGTTTTAAGGAGTGATATAAATGAAATTTAAATACAAGGTCGAAATTGTTATTGATGAAGAAAAGGTTATCAATGACGATATTTACGACCCTAAAGAAATGTATGAATTCATCAGGAATATGTTTAAACGCTTTGACTTAGCTGAAATTAAAACCGATAAACCCTATTACTTGATTTTTGCAGATAAAGGCAGAAACAGAGATTACGGTGCATTATGGAGAGTAATTCTTGATTTGTATGATATGGATTGGTTTAAAAATTATGCCGTAAAATATTTTTGGCATAACAAGTCAAATGGCAGCATCGAAGATATTATGTTAGGTTTAAACAAATGCAGAAAGGAATGATTAAATCATTAAAAGCAATCAATTTTGATTTAGACTCTAAGGCTCTTCAAAAAATATATCAATCTGATAATCCTTTTATATATCTAAAAGCATACAAACAAATTAACAAATTCTTTACTGATAACGGCTTTGTTCACAGACAATGGTCGGGATATATTTCAAAAGGAAAACTGTTTGATTATGAAATCATAAACCTTATTGATGATATGAATACAACATTCCCTTGGCTACGAAAATGTGTCAAAAAGTTTGATGTTACCGATGTTGGAGAACAACACGATTTGATGTACATATTTCAAAAGCCTGAAAAATCAAAGTTGCAGTCTAAATCGGTTGAAACTAAAGAAAACGGAACTAAAGGAAAAGCTCCTATTTCTCGTAAGCAGATTAAGAATAACGCTAAAATAATCTCTCAAAAAAATACAGTCAGCAAAGAAAAACAAACAGATAAATCAAGATAACGGAGGTATAAATTATGTGCAAAATCATTTCAATAGCTAATCAGAAGGGCGGAGTCGGTAAGACAACAACAGCTTTTAATATAGCAACCGCTCTCGCCCTCAAAAACAACAAAGTGCTTGCAATAGACTTTGACCCACAGGCGGATTTATCCAAATATGCCGCTTTCGACAATACAGACGGCAACCCAACAATGAGCGACCTTCTTATTGGTAAGGTAGGTATGAGTAAGGCAGTTGAAATAAAAGACTGCATCAGACATAACGAGGTTAATCACCTTGATTACATTCCTTGTGACATCAACCTTGCAAATGCAGATTTATTCCTCGCAGGGGTACTTTCGAGGGAAACAATACTCAAGCGTATTCTTGATAATGATATTATCAAACAGTACGATTATGTAATTATTGATTGTAATCCGTCACTTGGAGTTTTGCTGATGAACGCTCTCACGGCAAGCACCGGTGTAATTATCCCGGTACAGGTGCAGGACTTTGCCTTCGGCGGTTTAAAAACTCTTACAGGTGTTATTTCACAAATACAGGAAACCATCAATCCTAATTTAAGAATTCTCGGTGTGCTGCCGACAATGGTTGACCGCACAAACGCAAGTAAGCGTGTCATTGAGCAACTTGAAAGCATTTACAATAATGCTCTTTTTGACACTCAGATACACCGTGCCACACAGGCAGTCGAAAGCACTAAGCAGCACAAAGCATTATGCTTAATTAAAGGCAGTAAGCTCGGAGAGGAATACATAGCTTGTGCCGAAGAACTTACAAAAAGAATTGGTGCGTAATTTACGGAGGGACGACAATGACAGGCTTTAACTTTGGAGCAATGCTCTCGCAAAACAATCAAATAAAGCAAATACCGCTTGATATGCTTGTACCGTTTCACAATCATCAGTTTTCTCTTTACGACGGCGAACGCAGGGATGATATGGTTGAATCAATCCGCAAAAACGGAGTAATGACACCTATTGTTTGCAGACCAAATCCTGATGGAACAGATACATACGAAATCTTAATCGGTCATAACCGGTGGAATTGCTCTAAAATAGCAGGTCTTGAAACCATACCGGCCATTATTAAAGAGCAACTCACAGAAGAGGAAGCTCAAACTTATGTTGATGAAAGCAACCTTATTCAGAGAGGTTTCAATGACCTCAAAGTATCTGAACAGGCAAGAATTATTGCAAGACGATATTCTGAAATGTTTTCTCAGGGAAAGAGAAATGACATCATCAATGAAATTCGTGTGCTTAACGGCGAAGAAACTTCTTCCGGCAACAGCCGTGAAAAGGTTGCAGATGAGTACGGATTAAGTCGGAATACTATTGCAAGACTTGTGCGAATAAGCAAGTTATCTGACGGTATTCTCGGTTGGATTGATAAAGGTCAGCTTGCCGTCAGAGCAGGTGTAGAATTGTCGTATTTATCGGCAGATGAGCAGTCGGAATTATTCGAGATTAACTCTGCTGACGATAATATGCTAATGAAAATATCAGAAGCTCAGGCAAGAGATTTAAGAATCTTGTCAGCTGACGGTGTACTTGATGGCGATGAAATGCTGAAAGTTTTATCCGCTAAAAAGAAAAAGCCCGATAAAAAGGTGTCTATCGCTCCAACACTCTACAAGAAATACTTTGCAGGTCTTAGCAATGAGGAAATCGCCGACACAGTTGCAGCAGCTCTTGATATGTTTTTCAAAAGCAAAGAAAAAGGCGATAACAATGACTAAAGCGGTATTATTTCAGAAAAGCGGTCAGCCGGTATTGTTTACCGATTATGCGGAATATGATACCGGTACAGGCTATATAGTTGCTGAAAACAAAGAAAAAGGAATCTGCTATATTTGCAGAATCCTTGATAAATCAGAAATATTCAATTACAATGACCGAATTTTACCCATTGTAATTAAGGAAAAAGGTCTGAAAGAAATATCCGTTATACTTGTAACGGATAAATACAGGAGCATAGCAGAAGCAGAACAACACTATCCAAAATTGTTAGGAGGAAATAATTATGACAGTTAATGCTTTTTTAGAATTTTTTAATTTTGAAAATTCTATTCAGAGTAGCGAAAAAATAAATTACGGCGAAATTGAAATACCAAAATATGCCCTTGAAGAAACAGTCGATGAACCGGGAAACAAGGAATTCAATTATTACAGCTATAATTCCGAAGAGAAAGCCTATGATGTGAGAAGATTGTATTGGGATGAAGGCTTTTTCACACACTACCTTTATCATTTCCGTGCTTCTGAACTTTGCAAATTACTGAATAGCGGAAATTTATATAAACACATACTTGCCGAAACACGCAAAGCTAATAAGATAATTGATGACTGCGTAGCTTTGATGGCTCAGGACAATTCTGAATGTCAGCTTGCCCTAAAAAATAATGACACGGAACATTACAAAAAGTTGCTTAACAATCTCAGATTGATAGTAAGCGAAAGCGTTTATCGTAATATGGTTTTAGTTTTTTAATAAGGAGATGAAGAAATGTTAGTTATAATTAATTGTATTCTCGCTTTAATTTTCTTTTTTGTATTTTTTATAATGTTACATTCAGAGCTACATTCAGAGCCGAGTTTTATTAAACTTGCAATTGTATTAACAACACTTCTGATTAATATAGTGTGTGTAGCAACAATTATATCATCTTTTAAATACACAATTGATATTGAACTATCAGATGAAGTAAAAAGCAGCCAAAGTATTGTTAATTTTAAAGACAATCGTGATTTACAAGGTGGTTTTTTTATTGGGTGCGGCGAAGTAAATACTGAGCAATACTATTATTATTACTACAAAACTGATAAAGGGAGTTACAAAGCAAGCAAAATTAAGGCTGACGATTGCGAAATAATCTATACTAAGGATACTCCGCACATAGATACTATAGTAAAATCGGCTGACGAAAAAGCAACTGAAAATCCGCTTACTTTTGAACCTCTTTTGTCGCTCAGAATTTCAGGTACAGGAGAAAAGTATAAAATTTATATCCCTGAAGGCTCAATTACAACAGATTTTTCGGTTGATATGAAATAAACAATACTAAGAACAAACATAAAAAATAATTATATAACATCTTCCGCTATTCAGGGTGGGATAAATTTTTCTTGCAGGCTATAAAATTAAGATTTCAAATAACCAATAGGAGAGATATTACTTATGGGATATAGAATTAAATCACGCTTTATTTATAAGCAAGTAGGACAAAGACTAAAACAGCTGCGAAATCAAAAAGGTGTTTCTCAGAAAGTAGTTGCAGACTATTTGGGAGTCGACAGAAGTACCTATACTAACTACGAAATGGGAACTACTACAATGACATATGTAACTATACTAATGCTTGCAAGATACTTTTCTGTTGACTTCAATACCTTGCTCTGCTATGACCTTCAAACCCCAAATTAATACAAATAAACGATTGGAAGTGAAAAAATGAACGATAATTCATCTCCAAAAACAGGCTGTATAACACTTATTGCAGTATTAGAACAAATTATATTTATTGAATTAAAGCTGCTTAATGTAATTAATTGGAGCTGGTGGTATGTGTTGTCACCTACACTGATTTATGCAGGTTTATGGTTCATAACCGCAATTATAATATTTTTTACTGACGATTAAGTTAGAGAAAAGAAAGAGGAACGGAAAATGAATATTTGGAACAACTACATAACAAGTGTACGAACCAAAATACAAGTCAAACAGGATAAAAAGTTACTTACTGAAAGACAATGGAAGTTAAAACATTTTGTGAAAATTAATGATAAATGCGGTAAATATTTATGGATTAATGCCTATTGCCCATCTAAGGAGCTTTACTTATGGGACGAGGAAGTCAGACCTATGACTGAAAAAGAGCTTACAAATTACCGTACTGAGGAAAAGGAAAAGCGTGCAGCTCAGGCAAAACGCAGAGAGTTAAAGGCTGAGTATAAGAAAAGACAAGAAATCGGACAAAGTGTATCAGTAAGGAATATTATGAGTACATTAAAAGAAAATGAAATTATAATAGTTGACACTGAAACGACTGGACTCGATTCTGTAACAGACGAGCTGTTACAAGTGTCTATTATTAATTGTGTGGGCAAGACACTATTTAACAGTTATATAAAGCCTGAAAGAACAAAGAGCTGGAACGAAGCTATGGCAATCAATCATATAACTGCTGAAATGGTAGTGAACGCACCGACAGTTTCCGATGTTTATTACGAATTAAACAATATTATAAAGTCGGCAAAAGTCATAATTGGTTACAATGTAGGTCTTGATTTGATGTTCTTGTCTGCCTGTGGCATTGAGAATACTAAAGCCACAACTTTTGATGTTATGAAAATTTTCGCAGACATATACGGTGAATGGAGTGAGTACTATGGTTGTAATAAGTGGCAGACTCTAACTAAGTGTGCCGAATATTACTGCTACGATTGGGGCAGTGAAACAGCACACGATAGTTTAGCGGATTGCAAAGCAACGCTATACTGCTACAAGAAAATTCAAGAACAAAAGATGAAATAAAACAATTAAAGGAAAATATAAAAATGAAAAAAGTTAAAAAAATGATTACTGCTTTAGCAACAAGTATTTTGGTTTTAGGGTGCAACAAGTACCGAAAAAATTACAATTTACAAAAAGGACATCATTGACCTTGCCCCAAACGCCCACGAAGTTTTTATGAGCTATATAATTTGAAAAAACAACAAAAAGGCAGATAACATCTTTTGGCTCTATAATAAAAGTTGGGGTAAGGGATAGAGCCTACAAAAAAATTTCAAAAAAGTAGAGCATATTTACCTAAAATCCGTTAAAATGGAATTGACTATAAACCAGAACGGAGGACAAAATATGCTCTACAATTATTTTACAGAAAAAACTGTTTGAATTTAAAAAATATTTCAAGAAAACACTTGACATATCACCCAATGGGTGATATAATATAGATACAATAAAGAAAGGGGATATCAAAATGACAAGAACGGAAAATAAGAAAATCACAGTAAAAGATTGGTTCGCTAATAAAGTGGCTACTGAGCTTGGCAAGAACATCACAATGTGCTATGTCTTTGCAATCTTAAAGGAAACAGAAAAAGCCGTATATGCAATGCTTAATGTCGGATGCTATCAGCGCAAGACAATGTGGATCCCGAAGTCTGTTCTCGTTGAGGAAGATGTTTCCGATGATTCCAATCACAAAGTAATCTATACAGATGACTACGACAGAGCAGTTGAGCTTTTCAACGACCATTGGTCAGATTTCGTTTAAGTAAAAAAGGAGTAAACACTATGTATAGAATCGCAACAACTACCGAATATGTTTTCAATAACAAATGCCTTACTTATGACGAGGCGGTCGAAGTCAAAAACAACCTTGAGAAAGAAAACCCAACTTGCAGATTATTCATCTACAAGGAGCAGTTTATTGTGTATTGCAACGAGGCAATGTGCGATAAAATCTTACTCTACAACGATGAGATTGAAGAGTGTAATGAATTGTATCACTTTGATGGCAAAAAGATGGCTGAACACTTCTTCACAGACTCGGAAAACAACAATTGTAATCCTTCCAATTACGATTGTCCCTACAAAATTTTCGACACAAAAGAAGATGCAGTCGCTTTCGTTGAGAGCCAACTGAAAGAAGGCAAGTACAGAATCCATAACATAGAATATGTGAAACAGGACTGCCTCGGTGATACAATTGGGGAAGAAATCACATTCTCTGCTCCAATGTTTGCCATCGAACAAGAATTGCATTCTGTTGACGATGCAGGCAACATTGACGATGAGGATATATTCAAAATGGACATTCCGAATGAATTTTATTCTCTGTCATTTGACATCAGACTAAAATAATCAAAATAAAGGAGAAAAATTATGAAAATCAGAACATTCACCGACTTCAAAAATCTTAAAAAGGGAACATGGATTAATGATTATAACGGCACATACGAGGTAGTCAGCACTTATCGTGAATATAATTCATGTATCGGACTTGCAGAAGTAATATATAAAGACGATGAAAGTGATGAATATACATTAGGAACAGAAAATCCGAATGTAACTTTTCTTGACGTAAAAGGAGCTGAAATCATCTCTTGAACACTATATACATTGAAAAATCTGCCTATTCCTATCTTAGAGAATGGGCAGAAAAAGACAGATTGAAATGTTCCTTAGCCGAACCGTTTTTCCAAAAATGTGAAATACGAAAAAAAGATAATCCTGAATACGTGTTATATGTCGAATCGAAAGGATTGAAAAGAAAATTCTCATTAAAATTCAACAAAAAACTGTTCGTAAAAGGCGAGTTCTTTCCTACTCCCGAAGGTGTGAACGATTTTCAAATTCATTATAAAGTCGCAGAAGGCGCTGAAATGAGCCAAGAACAACTTGATGTAATGATGATTTTGATAACTTCGTATGTTCACACGAACGCTTTTCTGTGGTACGGTAACTATCTTGACCGAGATAAGCGAGAATTTTCAGCAGTCGGGAAAAATCAAAAAGGCAACAAAACAATCGTATTCAGACCTTTTCAAAATCAACTATACGCTGCATCAGTCGGTCACCACCGCAGTCCTGAAGGAGTGTTCCAAGTTCGCGGACACTTTCGCCGATATCAGACTGGTAAGGTCATTTGGATTGATGGCTTTATGAAAGGAGTTGATAAAGTTGACGATTAAAGAGGCAAGGCTCAACGCCGGATTAACTCAACAGCGAATGAGCGAAGTTTTTGAAATTCCAAAGCGAACAATTGAAAACTGGGAAACTGGCAAGCGAACCCCCCCTGCGTATGTCGAAAAACTTGTAATCCGTGAACTCGAGAGGATTGCAGAAGAAAATAACAGTAAATAACAAATTCCCCCTCATCCACTTTTTACGGCGGATGAGGGGGTTTTGTTGACTAAAACACGCTCTAATATTTCTTTATAAGCCAAATTAACTCAGCATCAGTATAAGTCATACTAACGCTCCAACCGAAACAGCAGATGGTATATGTTCAATTATCCACTCATATTCTTTTATATTGCTGTACAAAGCACCTAAATCAGACTGATTATCGCAAAGAATAATCTTTGTGTTGTATGAGCATAAATCCTTATACATCTTTTTCACGCAATCCAAAGCTGAGTCAGAGCGAAGATACTTTTCATACTTTGCCATAACGGCATTTGCATATTCTACCAAAACTTCACATTGAGCGGTTACAAGATAATTAGTTTTCATATACATACTCCTTTCAGTCTGAGCAATAATAATTAATTGCAATTTGTTTTATCCGATTGAAAATACTCAGTTTATTCGGTTCAATTTTAAGATTATCAAATGATTCATTGTTGGCGAAATAATAATTGCTCAATGCTTCAAGAAAAGCAAGCTCATCTATGTTGTCATAATCAGAAAGCATATCGTTTATAGTCTGATTAACAGTTGTACATAAAACACCGTCAAAATTGAGATACTCTATATCGTCAAATGAATTGACAATATGATATTCAATGTTATCAAATTGTCCCTCGTTCTGAGCATACACCTGTATCTTAGATTCATTGACATAACCATTGAATAATTCAAGGTACTCAAGTGCCGAAACTCCGCACAGGATTAAATCCGTACCTTGAACCACATCTTGTAACCAATCGACATTAGAAAGATACCGTGTACTTGTAATTGACATCATAAATATCACCACACTTCATTTTCACTTCATTTTCTTTACATATTATTATATGTAAAAATCTGCAAATTTGCAAGTTTTAAGGACAACAAAAAAGAGCCGTTCAGAGCCATCTGAACGGCTGCTTTTTAAATTAAATAAAAAATATTTATCTACGCTATTCATTCCTCAATAAAAGGGAGCAACTGCATATAATGCAGTTGCTCCCAAAATCGTTACTTTTTGTCGCATTCTCCTGATATGGTAGTCAGACGGTAGCGAAGCACAACCTTAAAAAATACCGCATTCTCCTGATATGGTGGTCAGACGGTAGCGAAGCACAACACTAAGATGAGTAACCAACATCGTTCAAATACTATTATATGTTATAACTAAGAAAAAAACAAGTGTTTTAAAAAGAAGTTCAGAAAAGAATTTCTAATTTTAAAGTGAAGTAACAATATAAAATGTCACTTTGTCACTTATAAGATTATGAGCTAATAAATTTTGAACGGTTTTTTTGTCAAGTCCACCTGTTCCGCAACCAAGTAAAGGTATGGCTACTGAATTTATGTTTAAGTTTTCAGCTACCGCTACTATCTTTGGAATCAGATCTTTAATTTTTTTGATTTTTGCTTTGCTACCCGGAGTACGCATAGTAACTGCGTGTATTATTTTTTTACACTCAAGATTTGGAGCATCAGTCACAAAAACAGTTCCGGGTGAATAACCAAAAAAGGAGTGTGCCTTACATTTTGCTCTTGCAAGCCGTTCAACAGCACCGCAAGATGCAAATTGAATGCTCTCTGCAACTCCTCTATGTAATTCATTAACACATCTTTTACCTCCCATATAACCAAAACCGTTGGATGCATTTACAATAGCATCTACATCAAATTTTGTTATATCGCCTTGTGCGTAAACTATCATAATTCAGGTTCACTCCTTTTAGGTTCTGATTTCATAACTTCATTATTCTGTATTTGCTTTGATGATTTCTTTTTTCCAAGAATAAAATCCTTACCAAAATAATGAGTCTTTTTGGGTTTATCTACTTTGTGTTCTGACATATCAATGTTTAAGGCAGTTGTCAACTCATCAAGCCTTTTTGTACTGTTGTTAAGTTCATCCTCAAACTCAAACGGCTTGTGAAGCATATTCTGTGCAGTCTTATAGTCAATATCAAGTTTATTGAGTTCCGATTTTTTATCGTTCAGAACATTTTCAACCTTAAAAAGCAAGTTCTCAATCTTTTTAAGATTTATAATACTTGATACGCCCAGTTCAACTGAATAAGTATAATTACCACGAAGAGTTGCGGTTATTTTATCAAGGAAATATCCGTCATTGATTACCTCAACACCAAAGTTGCCGAGTCCCCCTATGGCGATTCTCTTATTCTTGTTAGCATCCCCTTTGACCTGTGCTACAGCGTTGGTTAATGCTTTTGCAGCTACTTTTCTTGATTCATCATCTAGAAGTGAGTAAGCATCTTTTCCTATAGTAATCCCAACCCGATAACTTTCAGTTTTGACATCAAAAGGTATGTTTTTTACCGTTTCCATATCCTTGCTGATATTGCCTATATCAAGAAGTAATTTTTTGCGTTCTTCGGGATAAGCGTTCACCTTGTCCTCAAGTTCGTATCGTGTGCTGTTGTATTCAGACTTGAGTGCCTGCAATTCTTTTACTCTGTTTTCAAGAGTCAGCTTTTCACGGATACGCTCATCGCCTGTACAAAGAGCCTTGATTTCAGAGTAAGTCAATGCAGCTTGGTCAACATCTGCACATTTTCTGCCGGGCTCTTTCGAGGTCATAATCTGACTTATAAACTTCTGCTTTTTCTCCAAAAGCTGATAGCTGTAGGCATCAAAAGTGCCTTTTGTTACATAACGATAAAGATGTACCTTATCGTTGATATTACCCTGTCGAACCATTCTTCCTCGTCTTTGTTCAAGGTCGGACGGTCGCCACGGAACATCTAAATCGTGCAGAGCAATGATCCTGTCCTGTACATTTGTGCCTGTTCCCATTTTACCCGTAGAGCCGAGTAAAATTCTCACTTCACCGCTTCTGACTTTTGCAAAAAGCTCAGACTTCTGGGTTTCACTTTTAGCGTTGTGAATATAAGCTATTTCGTCAGCCGATACACCTTTTGCAATCAGCTTATCTCTAATATCATCATACACACAAAACTTTCCTGACTCTTCAAGCGAGTCAAGTTCTGCCACACTTTTTGTATCGTCATCTTTATTGCCATCAGCAGATGAGTTTTTGCTCGGAACACCCAAATCACAAAATACAATCTGTGTCAGCTTTTTGTCGCTTGTTTTTTCGTAAATATCAAAAACATTATTGACACAAACATTAAGTTTTGTACCGGGATCATCTTCAAATGACGGATTGATAAGTCGAGGATCAAGACCGAGTTTTCTACCGTCACCGGTGATTTTTAACATATTGTCTGTTGATGGATCAACGGAACCGTTGTTGACCTCATCAGCTCTGTCTGATAATTCTTCAACAAGTTCAGTCTGTAATTCTGTAGGTTCAACATCAACAATGTGTAATTCACAGTCAGGCACTTTAAGGTTAAGAGTATCAGCCGTGCGGACATCTGCAATCGTTTTAAACATTGACATAAGTTCCGGTAAATTTGCATATTCTGCAATGCGTGTGCGTTCCTTGAATTTGTTGCCGGCAGGAGCAAGCTCATATTCTTTTTTCTGTACGCCAAATGTAGATACCCAGTTGTCAAAGTTTTGCATATTATTATGACTTGCAAGGAAATCATAGTTGAGATATCTCATCATTGTATGTAGTTCTGTTACACTGTTAGAGAGAGGAGTTCCTGTAGCAAATACAACACCCTTACCGCCGGTTTTTTCGTCAAGGTAACGGCACTTAGCGAATAACTCTGTCGCTCTCTGAGATGCCCTCGAAGAAATACCCGAAACATTTTGCAGTTTTGTTGTACAGAACAAATTCTTAAATTCGTGTGCTTCATCGACAAAGAGTTTATCAATACCGAGTTCCTCAAAGTACACCGTGTTGTCTTTTTTACTTGATTGTAATTTTTCAAGTTGTTGTTCAAGACTACGCTTAGTTCGTTCCATATCCTTGACTTTAAAAGAATTGCCTTCTTGGTATTTTAGTTCGGCAATACCGGCAACGATATTATCAATCTGCTCTTTGAAAATATTTTCCTGCCTTTCAGGTGATAACGGTAGCATTTTAAGTTGAGTATGACCGATGATAACCGCATCATAATTACCTGTCGCAATTTTGCTCATCAGTCTTTTACGATTTTCAGCCTTAAAATCATCTTTTGTTGCAACCAATATGTTTGCATTGGGATAGAGCTTCAAAAAGTCTGCTCCCACCTGTTCTGTCAGATGATTCGGTACAGCAAACAAGGATTTGTGGCACAAACCGAGCCGTTTACATTCCATAGCCGTTGCTATCATTTCAAAAGTTTTGCCGGCTCCGACTGAATGAGCAAACAGAGTGTTACCACCGTAAATAGCGTGAGCTATTGCATTTTTCTGATGTTCGTGCAGTTCAATATTTGAATTCATTCCCGGAAAAGTAAGGTGTGAGCCGTCATATTCTCGTGGTTTAATACAATTAAAAGTACGATTGTATGTATCAACTATATCGGACCGTCTTACGGGATCGCTAAACAGCCAGTTTTTGAACTCTCTGCGTATCTTATTCGCTTTTTGCTGAACAACCTGAGTTGCCGGCACATCAATCACTCGGATTGGTTTGTTATTTTTATCAAACATAATCCGTCCGTACTCGTCAAGCTTATCTTTGTATACCTTTGGCTCTGATAAATTAAGAGCTGCTTCAAGAATTTGATATCCCGAATAACCGCAAGCTCCGTATGTTTTTGTTACAGTTACGGATTTATCAGCTGATTTATGTGAAATAAACCATTTACCGGAATATTCAGAGTATTCTACAGATATTTTACTGTCCTTAAAAATGCCGTCAGAACGATTGAAAAGAGGTGTTTCAAACAACTTGTACATAAATTGCTCATAGTATTCTGGAGCAATCCAAGTAGCTCCGAGATTAACATCAATATCTCCTGCTTTAAGCGGAGTAGGTAATGCTGCTTTGAGAGCAGTAACATTAGCACTATAGATATTGTCAACAGTAGCATAGGATTCTGCTGTATCAAGTTTAGCATATATATCGCCTGACAGATATTCAGATGCGGTCTGATATGTATATTCATTATTTTCCGTATTCATAGGTATAGGATATATTTCACCGTTATTACGCAAACTTTCTTCAAGACTTGCTTTGTCAATATCGGTAAGATTACTCATATAATCAAAGTCAATATATCCTTTTTCGGCGATACAAACGGCAAGAGCTTCCGATGCAGTATCAATATGTTCAATCTGCGGTTTCGGAACATTTACACGCTGAGTGAAAATATCCGATTTTTTAATCAAGGTATTTTTATCATAGTCCTGCTCAAGAGATGCCACAAGCTGATACGCTCCGTCAAATCCGAGAATATTACGGTTGTATCTGCTATGTATAAGACCGTACTTATCATAAAAGTTGTCATAGATTGTGTTAAGCCTATGCTGTAACTGCTCGACTTCTGCGTCATTATTATCGTGCTGTTGTACCTCAAGCAGTTCTCTTAAAGTATCACGGATTTCCATAAACGCAGTAAGTCTGTCAATGTTTTTTGTTGTGTACTTTTTATCAAGTAAATCTTTAGCCGACACAGTAACTAATTCTCCTGCGGAATTGCTGCCGTAAAAATAAATCTCGTTGACTAATTTATAGTAGCTCTGTGAACGAAGTTCTTCGGGTTTTGATATAACAGCTTCTGCTTTAGAAACAGGCGATATTACCTCTTTTGCCGGTGAATAGGTAAATGTAATATGTTTTACAGCTTCAGGCAACAGTTCTGATAATGGTCTACCGTCAGCAAACGGTACACACATTGTATCATCTGTTCGTCCGTAGAGCTTGTTGCCTTGAACAATATTACCGAGCACCATTTCAGGATGTTCAATAAAATAATTATTGATTGATAAACCGTTTTCGGTTGTTCCCACATTTACCCAAGAGGGTATATTTTCAAGTGGTGCAGAACGCTTTTGGAGAAAGATAATATCGGGAGTAACTTCCGTTCCTGCCGATTTAAAGGCGTTATTCGGCAATCTCACAGCACCTACCAAATCCGCTCTTTCGGCCAAAGTCTTGCGGAAAGAGCTGTCCTTTTTGTCAAGTGTACCTTTGGAAGTTACAAAAGCAACAATGCCGCCGTCACGCACTTTATCAAGTGATTTCAAAAAGAAATAATCGTGAATTTTTAGATGTTCTGAGTTATATTTAGAATCATTAACGCTGAAATCGCCGAAAGGAATATTTCCGATTGCAACATCAAAACTGTTGTCATTGAAACGAGTATTCTCAAAGCCGTCAATCGTAATGTCAGCTTGCGGATACAGCTTTTGAGCTATTCTGCCTGACAGGCTGTCTTTTTCAACACCGTACAAATTCACCTTATCACGAAGCTCTTCAGGAAGTCTGCCGAAAAAGTTTCCTACGCCCATTGCAGGCTCAAGTATGTTGCCGTCCTCAAATCCTGCGTTACGAATGACCTCATATATACTGTCAACGATTGCTGTATCTGTGTAGAATGAATCAAGCACAGTTGACCGAGCTGCGGTATATTCTTCATCCGTAAGCAAACCCTTGAGTTCAGAATACTCATTTTTCCATTTATCATTATCAGACTCAAAAGCATTGGCAAGACCGCCCCAACCGCTGTAAAGGGACAACTGACCTTGTTCTTCAGGTGTAGCCGCTCTGTTTTCTGCTTCCGTTTGCTTTAAAATCTTAATGGCAGCAATGTTATTTTGAAACTTTGTTTTTGCTCCCGTGACAGCTTCTCTGTCCTCAATTACATAGTTTTTGGCTTTTTCATCATTTACGCTTGTTTCGGTCTGCTCGGAGCTTTCGACCATATCAAACAATGTAGGCGGTTCAGCTTTATTAACTACGGTAACTTCAGCTTTTTCTGCTCTTGACGGTGCGGCATTTTCAACCTCCACGGCAAGCTCGTCAACGCTCTGTAATTTTTCATCGCTCCTGACTTCTCTTTCTTTGCTTTCCGTTATCGGTAAATCTGCGGCTTTTTCATTTTCACCTTTATCAAGCTTTATATCGGCTTCGAGTATTTTTAAAACACCTGAATACTGCGGATACTGCTTTAATAAATCAATAACTCCACCGTCACCATCGCCAATATCCTGCCTGAATGTATGAGTTGTTCCGTTTGGCATATTAACAATAAATTTTGTCTTTTCATAACCAAGATGAATATTGTCAAGTTCACCGTTACGGTAAGCTTCGGCTACCGCATTTTCACTGCCGTATTCTTCAATTTCAAGCTGTCTTTGCTCAACCCATTCGTCATCGGCATTTTTCATAAGTGTGTCAAATTCAGAAACCGAGTATGTTTTGCCATTCTCAAATACCGGACTTTCACTCCAATCACAAGTAATTGTCGGACGAATATTTCCCTGTTCAGGCTCGTTTACCGGGACGGCTTCACTCTCCGAATTAAATTGATTAACAATTTCTTCTGAGCTGACTTTCAGAGCACCGGCATAGTTCCTTACCTTGATGTCAAAATTGTTCTGATAAAAATTACGCTCGGCATCGGTTTCTGCGTCAGCCATAACCTGTTGAATAAATGGATCACTGTTCAGCTTATCTTCATCGACAAGCTCACCGTTGACTATCCCTGCGTCCTCAAGCTGCTGACGAATAACTGCGGGATCTACGTCGTCAAGCTCGTCGTGTTCCTCATAAAACGGTGCAAGCTCCTCATCGGAAAGGTACACAAGGTCATCGAACGATAAAGAGTGCAGACAGTTATCAATCATATCTTTAAGGTCGGCATATGTTTCTTCTTTGAATAATTTGTCATCAACATAAGTTTCAAGCCTATAGTCAACAAGATTTACAACAGCTTCAACAGTATGCTTGCTGTCTTCTGTTGTTGTGTATGCCACTCCGACTTTTTTTAAGTCTGAAAAATCCGCTTCCGAATCAAATTCATCCTGACAGTATGAATTGATAAGTTGTTTTGCATATATAATAGTTGAATCACGAACAATATTGTCAATTGTAGCGTGAGTATATACATCGAAATCAATTTGATTATTGTGTAACATGTTTTTTAATTCGTTATCAATTGCAATGCTTTGTTCAAGATTATGTATTCGTCCCTCTTTTTCAAACACTGATGTATCACGCTCAACAAAATAATTAAAATTGTTATAAAGACCATAAAGTTTGTTCACACTATCAGAATATGCCGAATACACTTCGGTGTTTTTATCTTCATTAAGATAAGTGTTGTTAAGTAAAATTGGTGAGTCAGTAACTATAAAATCAACTTTACCGTACAAACGATTGATACGCTTCATCTGCTCGTTAAGAATTGCAAATTGATGTTCATAATGTCCGTCAAGCATAATAAGATTGTTGTCATATACAAGCTCTTTGGCATATTCCTGTACATATTCCGTAACAAATCCTTGCTTTTTCAATTTTTCGGCTACTTCAAGACAAGATGTTGTTTTTCCTGCACCCGGTCCGGCAAAAGCATTGATAACAATAGTATTTTTATCCGAATTATTGCTTGTGATTTCTTTTTGTTCAGATATGAGTGTATCAAACTTAGCTACATCAAAACTTTCAGGTTCAATAAGTTCGCCTGATTTTATCATTTCGGCAGTAGCAACATCTGCAATCAATTTTTGTGTGTCCGTAGTTAATCCCTCTGCAATTTGCTCACCAGAGTAAAAATAATTTAGAGATTCTCGGAAAAATTTACTGCCTACATCGGACAGAGTTTGATTTCCGGTGATTTCTACATATCGCCAAAATCGCTCGGAATCATTTGTAAAATCTCGGTTTCCTCGCCAAGCAACATTATAGTTTATATCAGTGCTTACGAACTGACCGCCTGTTTCGCTATCCGGATTGAAATACATAACCGTAAAATGATTTGCCGAGGGGTTATGAAAAATTAGATTTTTGCTTAAAAAATCATAATCGGGAATTTCGGGAGTGTATGTACCACCTTCGATTTGCCCTTCAATATCCGTGCGTGTAGTACCTTTAATATCTGCAATGAGATTGATTAAATCTTCATACGAGCCGTTCTTGTATGCTGTAAAGAAGTTTTGCATTTCATCAATCGAAAAAGTGTAATCAAGCAAGTTGATTACTGATTCGCTCATACCGTAAGTTACCATTTCTCTGATAATTTCAAGCTGAGTAGTTGAGTAACCACGATTTTCAGTTAATTTTGCAGTAATGTTATCATTAACAAAACGCTGTTTTAAATCATTAAACCTTGATGTATCTGCAAACATCAAAGATTTATCCGAAAAACTTTGATATGTGTCAACATAAATTTCGGCAAGAGCAGAAAGTTGTGATTCATAAAAATCAGTGCAGTCAGAAAACCATGAAACAAAGTTATCAGTCAAATTATCATCGTTTCTCGTTTGGATAAATTTTACAGACGGTGCAAGTGCCGAAAGTTGCGATTCATTGAAATGTAATTCAGATATTTTTTCATTAACTGATTTTGATTCTTCCGGTGATTCATTTTGAACAACCTCAGATTTTGACATAAATGATGCTCGCTGTTCTTTAAGTTCAGCAGATATTTTATTCAAGGTATCAGCATATTGCTTGTCAACAGTAATAGTTGTTGTTTTTCCGTAAATTCTGCCTGAAAAAAGGATGCCTTGCTCAGTAAGTCTTTGACCGATTTTATAGGCAAAATCGGTATTGTACTTACGGTATAATTTATCCTCAATAGAATCGTAGGTTGTAGTTCCTATGATGTTGTTGGTTTTATAGACTTTTGAATTACATTCAATAACAGTCTGATAATCAATATCCAACTTATCAATATTAGTTGCGGTAGCTCTGCCAATGGCAATATGTGCTTCACCGTTAAAAATATATGCACAATAATTAAGTCCTGAATTTTCAAGTTCCTGACATATATTATCAAGACTATCCTCACTCGCAATGATTACTTTTTTATATTTATTGGGAGTGTTGCTGTTCCATATTTTGTTTCCATATAATTCAATCATTTATTTTATTCACCTCTTAAAAAAAGACCTGTGCCTGAATGGCACAGGTCTAAAATAGCTTTATAATTCTTGTCCCTGAGTTTTGGTTTTATCATTCGTTTGTTGCTCATTATGAGCAATAGTGTTTGCATTTTGCTTAATCTGATTTCTCGATAAAGGTGCTGTTCTGCGTTCGGATTTCTTTTCAGGCTCTTTGAGTTTTTCGTATTCCTGCTGCTTATTGCCGTTATTGATAATACCGTCAATGCTGTCATAATCGTCCTCAATCGACATTTCGGCATTTTTGAGATAATTTTCTTCGGTCACAGCTTTTGCAGCAGATAAAACGATTACATCAGCCTGCTTTTTTAAAGCCTGTGGGTTGGTTGTAAACTCATCAACAATGTTCTGACAGCTCTTGCTGATAATATTGTCAGCTTCCTTATCGGGCATAGTTTTAACCGATTCAAACTTATCTGACCACTCATTAAGAGCCTTGAGCTTGTTTATCAGCTTTTCTTTTTTGTTGGTGAGCTTGTCGATTTGTTTTCGCAGTTTGAGTTTTTCGGACATATAATGAGTTTGACCGTATGCTTTTATTGCAGCATCGAGTTTGCTCTGAGTAGTATCAAACTTTTCAGAGGTTGTCCTCATTGCCATTGTCCCGTATTCCTGCATACCTTTGACAAAGTTTTCTTTCCTGCCGTCAGGGGATTTCATATTGTCAAGAAATTTATTGATTTTTTTGCAGTTCTCAGCACGGCTTTGTTGCTTCAAAATCTTCTGCTCATTCGATTTGATGTTCAGCTTATGAGAATGGATTTTCTCATTGATATTTACTATTTTCTGTCGCCTTTCAGCCGATAGAACAGACAATGCTTTATACACAGGCATTGGTACAACATTTCTCATTGATTCAACCGTTGAAACAAATTCAGCACTGCGAACCTTTTTTATGTTGAGTTTTTCGATTTTTGCATTGAGTTTATCGTTTTTTAGATTAAGCTCATCAATCTTAAGATTGCACCTGTCATACAGCTTTGCAAAAATCGGTATTGAAAATTCTTTGCTTTTCGTTTGTTCAAGCAATTCGGGTTCGGATTTTGTCTGTTCGGGTTGGAGATTGTCATTATTGACTTCTTCATCTCGCTGTTTTCTTTTATCGGTATTTGGATTATTATCAAAATCATTTGTAATATCAGGCATTTTACTTCCTCCTTCGTTTATTTTTTATGGAAACAACAATTACTAAAATTGCCAAAATTGCGGTTATAACAATTACTGCAATAATAAAATCAAAACTTCCGTTATTGTTGTTTTCGGTTTTTGTTGCCGTATCAGATGCAGCTGTATCCTTTACTCTTTCAGCAGTCACAATAAGTCTGTGACTGTTTACACCGTATGGATAACAAGTTATAAGACTTAATAGGTCTTTTTCTTCGTCAACTGACAGTAACGATATGTTGTCGGGCTTAACAATGTTTTTTGCTGTTACAGCATAGGTAAGCGTTTCATCAAGCACGGACACCTTGATTTCATCACCGATTTCAAGCTCGTTGAGATTGTCAAAAAACACCTGCGTAGGATAACCCGTGTGAGCTGAAAGCACCGAATGATTGCCTACACCGCCTATCGGAAACGCTGTATTTGGCAGATGAGCAACACCTTTTTCAAGCACTTTATCCGTATCCCCGTGGTAAATAGGCAGTTTTACATTTATTTTTGAAATATCAATGTAGCCTATAAGACCGTCACCAAAATTGAGAATATCGTCATATCCGTCAATCACGCTGTCTGTATCGTAAGAAAATCCATTGATAAGTTCTGATAAATTGTTGTTATATTCAGCAGCAGCCGACAAGTACTGTGACCTGTCGGCTGCTGAAATGCTGTCAAGATTTGCGGCATAATTGTTAATTGTGGATGCTGCGAAAAAACTATTGACAGCATTTGATACAGAAGGGTACAGCACAAAGCAGAGTGATGCAGTCATAAAAATTATTCCTATTATCAAGGTGCATTTGCTTCTGCATTTTTTCAATGTGCTGTACTCCTTTCTGTTTAATGTGAAATTACTTGTTTGTAGCTTTTACTCTTCTGCGAATGAACAATGTTGCAATACCGCCGAGTGCAAATGCTGTGCCGAGAATGTAGAACATTACTGTTCCGACACCGCCTGTCTGCGGAACAACAACCTTTGTATCCTTAACATCAACGCTTGCTGTACCGTCTGTCGGGCAGTTTGTGATGTACGAACCGTCAACAAATGTTGCACCGTATGTAACATCAATTGTCACAGGAATAACCTTACCGTAGATGTTGTAGCCTGTAGGAGCTTTTGTTTCGACAATATAATATTTACCGCTTGCAAGCTTGATTTCTTCTTTACTTGTGTTGTAGTAAGTAACCTTGCCTGTCTTGTCTGAAACACCGCTTGCAATGGCATTTGTAAGAGCAGTTGCATCCTCTTCTGTTTTAAAAAGGCTGAATTCTGCACCTTCGAGAGCCTTGCCGGCTGTATCTGTCTTGTTAGTTGTTACTGCAAAAGTATAAACATAAACTGTATTACCGTTTACTTCTGATTCAACACCGTTCTTGTTAGAATAAACGAGCTTTGTTTCTGAGTTTGGGTTGCCTGTCTTTCCTGCTACAGCGTACTTATTGAGCTTTGCTGAATAAGTTACAGATGTATAAGTTACAGCCGATGCATAAAAGTCATTTTTCTGGAGATAAGCGTTTGTGAGAGCTACATTAAATGTTGTAGCTTTACCATCAACTTCTGATGTTACATTGAGAGCATAATCAGTTGAAGTAAGGTCAGCAACCTTACCGCCCTGTGCGTTGAGAAGTGCAACCTTTACGCTGTCTTTATCAAGAGTAAGACCGGCTGACATTTCATCATATACGGTATATGATTTAAGTTTCATTTCGCTTGAACCGGCAGTCGATGACTTGATTTCAAAATTTACTGTGTCACCAAGGCTTACATCGGTAAAATTAACATTATCCTTTGTGCTGTTAGTGATAGTCTTGCCTGTAACTACATCACCGTCATTTACCTTTGTTGCGAGGTCAATATCATTCACAGAATAAACCCAACCGTTGTTGTAGTATGGGAGCGATACAACAGAGTTTGTAACACTTCTTACACCGGCAGGAAAGTTCGTAGCCTTAATGTAGTACAAACCCTGAGCAAGGCTTGAAAAAGTCTTTTTTACAGATGTTGCCGAAGTAGTAAATGTGCCAACGGTTGAAGCAGTTGACGGGATTGAAGAAAGACCGTCAAGAGCTGAGAGAACATTCGATGTCTTACCGCTTAAAATCTCATCAGATATTGAAGGAATAAGTGAATCATAGCCTGTCTTGTATGGATTTTCAGTAGTTTTGAGTTCTGCCACCTTGTACACCGTGAATGTATAGCCGGGCTTAGAACAATTGAGCGTGAATGAAACCTTCTTTGTTTCATCAAGAGCGTTGTTGTTTGTTGCGGCACTTGCAAACGGAATTGCAGTAAATACCATCATAACGGCAAGTACCATAGCTGTCAGAATTCGTGTGATTTTCTTTTTCATTTTTGATTTTCCTTTCGTGATTTTTTATATTTCTTGCTACCGTGTTTATGGTAGTCATAGATGAAAATTATAGCCATTGCTCCGAGTGCCACGGCAACGAAGTAAAACGGAGCAATACCACCGCCACCTGTTTGAGATAACACGGATTTGTTATCGGCAACGGTTAAAGAGATGTTAAGTGTGTTTTCATTGTCGGCTGAAATTGTAAATTCAACCTTTTTACCGTATGGCATATAGCCTGACGGAGTTACAGATTCTGTGAAATAGTAATCTCCGACCGGCAAATTACTGATTGATAAAGTACCGTTTGTTGCCATATAGTCAGTTGCAGATTCAGATTCAGAGCGGTACATATAACTACCTGTACCGTTTTGAATACAGCTGACGGGTGTGTCATCTGACTTGTAGAGCTGCCAACCTGATCCGCCAAGAGCTTTTGTGCCGTCTGTTTTTGTGAGCTTAACCGAGCCTGTTTTTACAGTATTTTTGATACTTGCAAAGGTTACGGTATCAGTATCAAGCGTGACGGTTACACTTCGTGGCTTATTGTACTTATACGGTAAAGAATAAGTGCCGTCATCGTTCAGAACACCGAGTTCTGATACCTTATATTTGAGCAATTCGTCATTGCTGTTATAAATCGGTAAGTCTGAAATTTCAGGACTTAAACCTTCAAGGTTTGTGCTTACTTTTTCGTTAAACCCTGTGTCAGCACAGCTTATTTCAAAATACAAACCGTCCACAACATCATCTTCAGATGTTTTTTGTACCTGTAACGAACCTGTTTTTACGGTGTTAACACAATCATATGTATAGTTGTATTCATCGGTATCATAGATTGTAAATTCGACTGCATCTTTCACTTCATAACGGCTCGGAAACTTGTATGTTCCGTCTGACTGTTTAATGCCGATTTCGGTCAGTCTGTAGGTGATTGGAAAAGCATTTAGGTCAACTACATATGGCAGAATTCCGTCAATTTTATTACCGTTGACATCATAGAACTGCTCATTGTTCGTACTCGCTTTACCGTTTTTGTCGGTAGTCAAAACGATACTTGTAATCTCGTTTCCGTCTGCATCATAAGCCATAGGAGTAGGGATAAGGTCATCGCCGTATTCTCGTTCATCGTCAAAAGACTCAAGCTTAAAACTCAAACCCTCGATAACTCCGTCCTCGGAAGTCTTATTGATGTTAATACTTCCTGTTGCAGGAGCGTTGTACACGGAATAATTAAGAGTAGATGTTGTTCCGTATTTGTTGGCAGTCTTACACTCTGATTCAGCCTTTTCAAGGTAATTTTCGGGGAAGTAGTAACTGCTTCCGCCGAGAAAACCTTTTTCAATAACCTTATATTTTATAGGGATACAAATTGCTGAGTTCGGAACGGTCAGACAGCTTTTGAGTTTTTCGCCGTACCTGCTGTAATAATTAGCTGTTCCGCTTGAATCTGTGACTATAGACCCGTAGTATTTACCGTTTTCGTCCTGTACCTCAAACCAAACTCCAGACACTTTACCGTTGTATGAGCTCTTTTTAACAGTTAAATCCGTTTCGGGAACTGTGTTTTGAAAACTGAATGTAACGGTTTTGCTTTCGTCAAGCGTTAAAGACTTACCATTAGCATTTGATTTTGCTTCTGATGATTTGCCATAGTAGTATCTTGAATAAGCATTCTCACAATTGCTGAATACAGCATTTGAAACACCTTCATAATATGAGCCTTTGTAGCTGATTGCATTTTCTTTCTTTATTGTCCAAGTGTAACCGCCATAGCTGTGAGATCCTAAAGTAGTCTTAAAACCAAGCTCCTCGACGGTATAGGTTATCTTGTTGCCTTTATCGTCATATACCCTCAAACCTTTAACAGTCGCTTCGCCGTTTTTATCGGTTGAAACTGCGTTGTACTCGTTGCCAAGGTTATCTGATATTGCAAACCAAAGATTTGAAACTATACCGTCTGTTGATGACTTCTTGATTTTGAGGTCAGCTTTTACGGCATCTTCATAAATCGTCTGAATAACGGCTGTTTCAACGGTTGAGTTTTCCTCATTTGTAATGACGGGATAAACAGTATCGTCAAGCTCATAGCCTGTCGGAGCGGTTATTTCTTTGATGTAATATGTTTTGCCGACATCTACCGATTTTGCAAAAGTCCCCTTGCCGTCAGCACTTGTTGTGAGCTTGTCATACAAGCTTGCACAAGCTGAATCAGAGTACAAGCCATATACAGCATTTGCAACACCTATACCTGACTGATTAAGCTTGTTAATGCCCACATATGCCTTTGCAGGCATTTCATCAATCGGTACATTGATAGGGGTGTTTGTGTCTTTTGCTATCTCTGCAATTTTTCCACTAATGTGTTTGTAAAATACAACATCACTTAGCGAATACCCTTCAGGAGCTTTTTCTTCTCTTATAACAACTGTACCGATAGGTACTGTAATTAAGTTGTTGTTGTAATAAAATTCATCAGAGTTATATCCATCTGCAAGATAGTTTTTATTAAGTAATGCTCTACCGGTTTCCTGCGTTTCAATGTACCAAGTTCTTTTAAGGTTTTTGCTGTCAAGAGCAGGAGCGGTATCACCGGGTTTGACATTGTAATCTTTGTCAATCTCTTGTGCGTAGTATTCAATGCTGAAAACCGCACCGCCAAGACCTTGACTTGTTGTTTCGCCTGTAATTGCATTCTTTTTTTGTAACACAATACCGATAGGATCATCTACAGGCTCATCAGTACAGCTAAAGCTATAAATTTTTGTACCGTCTGCGGCTTTTTTGCCTGAATTCACAAATGTATAAACAGTTTCGTCAAGCTCATAGCCTTTTGGTGCTTTGGTTTCTTTGGCATAGTAAGAAGCTGATGCGTCAACATATTTACTGTAACTGCCGTAACCGCTTGCATTTGTTGTAATACTGCCGATTTTTTTGGTACAAGCCTTGTTTGTGTATATGCCGTACTCGGCACCGTTAAGGCTATAACAATCATTGCCGGCTGTAAGTTCCGGGTTTGATGATGATTTTTGAAGTTGCAGCTTGACAACATCCGGAAATGTCAACTTAACATATCCGTCTTTAACTGCATAATTAGAACCTCGAGCAAAAGTCTGATATGATGCAAAGTCATTACTTGTAATTAAATACAAACTGTTTTTGCTCTTGATTCCATATTCCTTCAAAAAAGAGTTTTTCATTGTCACATTAACTGTCGTACCAAGATTTTTAGAACAGGTAAATGTTATCTTTTTACCGCTAACGCTGACCTTAACATTAGAATTGCTGACAATTACATCGGATGCTTTTGTCACCGATGCAGTCCCGTTAGAATCAGTCAGAGTAATTGAGTACTGTCCGTTGCTGTACGACATCTGATATGATTTAGCCGAGCTAAGTGATGATGCAGTATATGACGGATTTCTCACGGATTTTTTGCACCAAGAAACCATATTGTTGTATGCCGTTGTGACATTCGCAAGCGTAGTTTCTGCCGAACTCGTAGCCGTCATTGTATTTGCAGGTGTAAGTAACGGCTTACCGGTAACCGCTTCAAAAGTTGATGCGTTACGCTTGCCTGCAACAATCTCAAAAATCAAGAGCTGCGTTGCATAGTAATAATGAACCTTCTCTTTCTTTGCAGCTTCAAATCCGCCAAAGCCCCAAGCAAGTATCAGATTAACTGCATTTTGCTGTGCAGTAGTTAGCTGTTTCCAAGCTGCTGATTGAGATGTACTTTTTACAGTAGCAGAACTTGTTAATTCAGATGCTTTATCCGGTTCAATACAGTACGCTCTTTGTGTGTAGTCTAAAAAATTCAAGGCTTTTCCGGATGCAGCAAAAAAATGAACCTTAAAATTTTCCCAACCTTCATAATGCTGACTGTGCTTTTTTCCGTTTGCGTCTATATAAGTATATTCAGCTGTTTTTTTGTATATAAATCCTTTGCCGTCTGCTCCACGATTGCCTTTAACCGTGGCAGCACTTACTGAAAACAAACCGACAGACAATGAGCCGATAATTACGGTTAAACATAAGAACACCGACAGCATTTTTTTAATTAACTTCATTTAAGTTTTTCTCTCCTTTCTGTAAAAAAGAAAATGAGTAATTTGTTCATAAGTGATGCTCTGCTAAAATTCATAATAACCTCCTACATATAAATTTTACTTTTTAGGGTTGACAAACTCTTTTTTACTATCCAACAATATTGAGATTGTATATGTAGTCAAGGTCAACATTTGTTGATATGCCGTTAATTCTACCGTTATCTGAATACTGCCACACATCACACGAAATTGACGGCTTTGTATACCATTCTGCGTTCCAAATGGAAATTCCGTTATTTTTTAAGGTTGTGCGATTGAGCAGATAGTCATAAACGCTTGCTGAGGAATACACACCCGATTTAAAGCCGTTGCTTTTGAGTTTGTTACAGAAATTGACTGCCATTTTTGTATAATTGCTGTTGCTTGTACTCATTGCAGGCTGATATTCCATATCGTAGTAAACAGGAAGTTCAAACTTTTTACCCTTGATACAACTAAGGCAAGCATCTGCTTCTGCTGTTGCCGTTGACGGTGACATTGCATAGCTGAACCAATATGCTCCGACTTTAAGACCGGCGGATTTTGCGTTTTTGTAGTTTGTTTCAAACATATTGTCTTTCTGACTTTTTTCTTTACCGTATCCGGCTCTTATAATCACATAGTCATAACCGGCTGATTTTACCTTGCCAAAGTCAATTGAACCTTGCCAAGTTGATACATCAATACACTTTGCAGCACTTCCCGAAACAGTTAATTTACATTTTGCTGTTTTGCCGTTGTAGGTTTTATATGTAATAGTCACCGTACCTTGTGATTTAGCAAACACCTTGCCGTTTGAATTGACGGTAGCAATCTTGCTGTTACTGCTTGTCCAATCAGAACGATAGCTATACGCATTACTGTTGAGAGTAGCCGTCAATGTTTTGCTCTGCCCAACCTTTAGAGTAGCCGAAGTGTAATTCAGACTAACACTTGATGGAGCAGATTTGACTGTTACCTTACAAGTAGCTTCTTTTCCATTGTTGAGCTTACATCTTATCGTTGTAGTGCCGGCTGTTTTTGCGGTAACAAGACCGCCTGACTTTTGGACGGGAGCAATTGCGGTGTTATTTGAGTAATAAAGTCTGTAGTAGGCTGCTGTATTGTTCGGAATACTGCTGTTCAAGTCATATTTTTCACCAACACCTAAAGTAATACTTGTTTTATTAAGTGTGATACTGTCAGCAAGTTTTTTGACTGTTACGGTACAGCTTGCCGTCTTGCCGTTATATGTTTTGGCTGTAATCTTTGACGTGCCGACACCGACAGCAGTTATTTTGCCGTTTTCATCAACCGTTGCAATTTTTTTATTGCCTGTTGAAAATGTAACCTGAGATAAATTACCATTTGTCACAGTTGTACTTAAAGCATAAGATTCTGTTGTACCTAAGACTATATCCGTTTTATTCAGCTTAATGCCGGTCGGTACAGTAGTAGGCTTTGGAACAGTTGTAGGTTCTGTAACTGCTTCCGTTG